>TARA_R110000751_G_scaffold937_32_pt1 | contig 29377 bp, 28 predicted proteins | sample TARA_R110000751 | Tara Oceans TARA_R110000751 (sample SAMEA4398001) | marine metagenome | biome: Polar Biome; feature: [MES] marine water layer (ENVO:01000295) within the mesopelagic zone...; material: water (ENVO:00002006), including particulate matter (ENVO:01000060) such as...... | reverse complement strand
CTTTTCACTTTTCACTTTTCACTCTTCACTCTTCACTCTTCACTTAACTAGAGCCCATAAAAAAGCCGATCCCCAGATCGGCTTTTTTTTATTTAAAAGATATTTTTCATCATTGCTTTTAAATTATTAGTTCCCTGCAGTTGTCTTGGTTTACATTTTCAGACTGCCTGACACTCCTATTTCTGTCTCGTCGCCAGTTGCTTTTGTGTAAGCTAATTTTGCCAAAGTAATAAGAGCGTTGGTCTTGTTATCCCAGTAATGTCCTTCTTGCGGACTAAAAATAAGCACCGTAAGTGTTGGGTCATTTTTACTTTCAAACCAATTGGCATCTAATTTATCATAGTGCTTTTCAATTAATTCACTATTTCTAGAGACTTCTGTGGTACCGTAGACGCTTAAAAATTCTTTAGATGTCACATCGCTAAAAATTAGTTGCGTCTGATTGTTCTTTTCAATATTGGCATTGTGCTCACTGGTCGACTTACTGAAGAAAATAACATCCCCATTATCGAGTATTTCTTTGGACCCCATTGGTATGGCATGAATAGGCGCTTTCCCTAGCTCTGTCAACATCATGGCAGTTTTAATATTTCTAGAAAGTTCTAAGTATTTTTCTCTTGCTTCTTTTTGGATAAGGTTTTGGTTACTCATTTTTTATTTTAAGATACATATAAAACGGTAGCCTTTTTCTTAATAAAAGCTGAATTAACAGGAGTTTTTGAATTGAAACCCCGCTATGTAGCGCTATCTTTTGTTGGTTCTGTTTTTAGTAAAGCATCTTGTCAAGCATCCTCTTTATCAAGGGGGAAATAGAACTTTCTATGATCAAATAAATACGTCTCGCAAGTATGCACTACCATCTCATCTGAGGAAAAAGAGCAACAACTATGGTTTAACAATTATAGGACTACCAAGTCAATCTGATTTCCTACTCTCTTTTGAGCACAACTGGATATAGAAGCTTCTTCCAATTGCAATACTCGAGGATATCCTCCTGTGGTTTGAGCATCTCGCATCAATACGATAAGCTGTCCATTAGCAGTAAGCTGGACAGTTCCTGGAAGTACGGGACTGCTTTTTAGTTGGTCCAGACTATTGGATATTTTTTCTTCCAATTGGAAGGCCATGCGGTTCCCGTTTTTTGAAATAGTAAAACTAGTATTCAATAATTTCTCTTGCTGTTTTCTATCTAATAAATGAAATTCTGGACCTGCATAGCATCGCAAAGCACTTTCCTGTCCCACGGGTTTCCAATGAGCCTTTGTCAACTGGTTTGTCGTATATGGAGCATAATCTATATCATGTCCTTTTTGTAATTTTCCCATTAACGTAATGCCGCTATAAAAGGATTTGCTCCCCAATACTTCTTCTGTTTGAAAACCACCCCCTATAGAAACATAAATAAAATTGCCTGTTGTTGCTGCTCCTATTTTTAATACATCTCCAGAATTTATTTCTAGTAACTTGTTTTGTTCAACCGCTATATCATTTACAGTCACTCTAGCTTTTGCTCCAGTAATTGCTATACAAGTAGGTAATGAAAATAAATAAACGCCTCCTTTTAAAACGAGTTCCAACACTGCAGCATCCAGCCTATTATTCAATAAAGAGTTGCCTAAGTCTGCTGCTTTTTGATCCATAGCACCGCTGTATGGTACACCTAAATGACGGTATTTTCCCCTACCCCTGTCTTGAATAGAATCATAGAAACCTGCATGGAGTATCGTTATTCTAGACATGGCTTTTAAAATTTTCTAGTTCTAATATGCCTGTCTCTCGCTGTGCAATAAGTTGATCGTGTTCTTCCTGAGAAACTGCATAAAATTGTACCTGATCTCCAGATTGAAGCAAGCTAGGTGAAGCTCTATGAACATCAAAAATAGGCAGCGGGCAGTTTCCTAACACGTGCCAGCCTCCTGGACTTGAAGTCGGGTAGATTCCACAATACTCATTAGAAACAGCAACAGATCCTGCGGCAACTTTTAAAGATGGTGTTGTTTTTCTAGGCAGTTGCAAACGACTGTCCAGTCCATTTAAATAGGGAAAGCCAGGTAAAAACCCTATAAAGTCTACCACATAAATAGAAGAACTATGAATGCTAATGATCTTCTTAAAATCGCAAGTAGGTTTTAAAGCTTCGGTCAGACTTTTTTCTATATCGTAGAGGATAGGCAACTTCCATAAGCTGGCGGCTGGTTCTAAACTCTTTTTACTTTGTAAGCGTTTATCAATTAGATCGATCACCTCATTGTGATCCATCTCCAGCTCAGCTACAACTAAAATAGAATAGGTACCGTGATTGATATGTACTGCTTCTTTAAAGAGTTTTTTAATCTGGCGTTCGGCAGTGGTTCTCCTAGAAATCATGTCAGTCGTTTGTTCCTCCCATGAAATCAACAGTGCCTTTTCACTGTAAACATGATATGTAATTTGATGTTTAAGCAATGATAATTCCTTTTGTTTTAAGTTCCTTTACAAGGTATTCTAAACTTGTTGTCAATCCTAAATTATCTCCGTGAAGACAAATAGTATCTGCTTCCAGTCTATTGGAAACACCTTCTATAGAGGTTACTTTTTGCTCCTTGACCAGTACAGCTATTTGTTGTGCTGCTACTTTATAATCGGTAATCAATGCGTTAGGCATAGATCTGGCTACTAGCTTTCCTTGTGTATCGTAATAACGATCTGCAAATGCTTCTCGCATATAAGGAATTTTATTTTTCACACATTTTTTTTCTAATAACGACCCAGGCGGCACATAAAGAACGGTCTCGCTGTAAAAGTCCTTCATCCATTCTACTAACCAGTCAGAAAAGTCTTCTCGATAAGCGGTGGCATGATACAGAGCTCCATGCATTTTTATGTGGTGCAACTCCACTCCTACCTGCTGTGCTGTTTGGGTAAAGAGATGCATTTGTTGGGTGACGCTTTCGCGAAAGCGAGACCTAGAAACATCCATGAATACACGTCCAAAATTCTCTTTATCTTCAAAAGACGGGTGCGCACCTGCTTTTACACCATGACTCAAAGCCAGTTGCAAGGCAGTTCTCACGGATTTTTCATCGCCATAATGACCGCCACAAGCAATATTGCAAGAGCTGATAAATGACATGATGTGTTTGTCAGTCGCCATTCCTTCTCCTAGATCACAATTGATATCGATGCTTTTCATGTTATATGAGTTCAAATACTTTTAAAAGTGTTTTGGCACCTAAAATTACAGCAATAAGAATGACTATAACCGCCATGATATTTTGCCAGAGTTTATTTTGAAAGGGACCCAATAACTTCTGATTCACCAGCCAAAGCAACAAAATAGCGATAATAGGAAGTAACAATCCGTTTGCTATTTGAGCAAATGTGATGATATCCAGTGGCTTCAAACCTATACTAGAAAAGAGGACACCTATCACGAGAATAAATATCCACACCCCTCTAAACGACCAGCTTTTCATGTTTCCTTTCCAGCCCAAACAACCTTTTACTACATAAGCGGCAGCAAGAGGAGCCGTAATCGCGCTGGTGATTCCTGCCGCGAGAATACCCACAGAAAATACATATGTTGCCCATGATCCATACACCGGCTCTAGTGCTGAGGCAAGCGCCGCTCCACCAGCGACTTCAGTTCCCTGTAATGCTGTTGCTGCAATAATGATTGCCATAGAAACCAACCCGCCTAGAACCACACTGATCACAGTATCTTTTCGTACCGCACTTAAATCGCTGGGCATATTCCATTTTTCACTGACTAGCGAGGCGTGAAGAAATAGGTTATAAGGAACAACCGTTGTACCTATCAATCCTACTATGGTCAAGATATTATCACTATTTATTTGAGGTGTAAAAAGACCTTGAAAGACTTCTTTAAAATCAGGACCTATCGCAATAGCCGTGGCGATAAAAGAAGCTCCCATGATGACTACCAAGCTGATCAATACTTTTTCCAAAACTTTATAATTGCCATAAAAAAGCAAAGCAAAAGCGATCGCTCCTAAAAGCAAAGGGAAATACCATTGCGCGCCAAAAATGGTTTGCAATCCCAAAACGCCCCCGCTTAAATTTCCAGCTTCATAAGCCGTATTTCCAACAGCGATGGCCGCAAGAACTAAAACAATCAGGGTAACTCTAATGATTTTGTTTGAGATCGCACTTCTTAAAATCTCTGGCAATCCTTTACCCGTGATCAAGCCTAAACGTGCCGCCATTTCTTGTAAAATGATGGTAGCAAAAATAGAAAGCAATAGTGCCCACAAAAGGCTGTAGCCATAATTTGCTCCTGCAAGTGTGCATACCGTAACCGTTCCTGGACCTACAAATGCCGCTGCAATTAATGTTGCTGGGCCTATATTTTTAAACAAATTACGGAACATTTTCGGCATTTTGCAATGCGTAAATAGCAAAGGTCCCTAACCAATGTCCGCCGGCATAATCATCTGCTACCAGATGTGGTAAGGTGTTGGTCATATGTGCATCTGCTATTTCAGTAAGATTACTGTATTGAGGGTGTTGAGCTGCAAGTCCATAAAGCACCCAAGCACGACTGAGGTTTAAGCCATCTATATGAACCAGTTTGCCATCGGTACGGTCCGAGACTTTACCAATCTGGATATCTAATAGGCCCTTTTCGATTTCAGGTAAAAAGTCTTTTACCCAAGAATGAAATGGAGCCGCAGGAAGTATTCTTCTCATAATATCTATCTCTTCCAGACAGGGAGAGAGAAAGTCATAACCACTAGGTTCCCAAGAAATCGGACATCCCGTGTCGTTAAGATAAAATTCCTTTGCCTTTGCTTCTATGGTCGTTTTTAAAACCTCGTTTTGAGCATGAACTGCATAATCGTAAGCAAAGGCCATCCCAAAAGCCGTATTGGAATGTTCGCCAACTCGTATAGCATAATTTAATTTAGGCAAGTATTCCACGTAGCGTTCTGCTACCACATCTGATAAGGGCTGTAGGATTTGAGTAAGTTTTTCTCCTTCTTTGCTATCCCAAGAATCCAATTCTTGTTGCAATTTGAGCAACCATGCCCAGCCATAAGTGCGTTCAAAACTGGTGTTGTCTTTTGTGTTTAAATAAGCGATTTCTACTTGAATGTTCTCTTCGGTAAGGTTGCGTTGGATCTTTTGAAGCAGCTCTTCTCGTTGGTCCAATTCTGGAAAATTCTTGATTAAAGTTATGGCACTCCAATACCCATGAACGGCACTGTGCCAATCAAAACAACCATAAAAAACGGGATGTTGCACAGTAGGCCTTTTTTGGTCTTCAGGACTGGCAGTAACATGACCCATTTTATTAGGGTATTCTGTTTCTAAACAATGTAATGGCAATTGAGCAAGACGGTTTGCTTGTTCCAAATGGAGTTGAGGTGTTGGAATCTCGTCCCGTACAACTTCATTTTGAGAATTATTCTTATCTATAGACTGATCGGACACACCGATTTCTTTACAACTGATGACACCTAGTAAAAGTAGCGCGTAGTAACCGTATTTCATCTTTAAATTTTAATTGAGGTTTAAAGATAGGTGTTTGCAGGAATCTTTTTGCTCTATCCAGTCCCATTGTACTGAAGACGTTTTATTCTAGAAAAACATAGAATAGCAATAGAGTGCAACATCCTAGCACTCATCAACTAGCTTTTTTCCAACCAGCTCATCACAATGGGACCAACTATTCAAGAGGCTTCTTAAAAGGTGGCAAGAAATACCTGCATCAAACAGAATAGTCTTACATCTTTTCCAACAACACCAAACCATTCTCTACCATCACAGTCACTTTTCCGTTGACAACAGGAAGTTTCTTTTCTGTATAAGCGTTGCGCAATCGGGTGGCTTTTGGAAAGACCTTAGCCACTTGAATTTCAAGCAATCCGTCAGCTAATCCAGCACCTATAAGTACGGTATCTTGATGATCGTTTTTATGATAGAATCGGGCAGCCAGTGTTCCAACACCTTCATATTCTAATGAAAAGTGATCTCCTGCACCTACTGCTACATGATTGTTTCTAAATTCCCCAAGCTTTTGCCAGTGGCTAAAGACTTCTTGATTCAAATGTTCCCAGTCCATCACTGAACGTAAATTGGCATCTCCTACGGCACCTTCTACTACTAGAGGTCTAGCAATTTCATCACCATAATATATTTGAGTCATTCCTGGGGTAAGTAATAATTTGGCAGCAGATTCCATTGCTTTTTCACGAAGAGCATCAAAGGGCTGCCCATCATCATGAGAGCTGATGTAATTCATAAAATAAGCTTCACTGTCTGGTTTTTCGTTCAGTAGATTTTTTCTAAAACCATCATATCTTTTAAAAAGCTCTTTGTAGTCAGCTACCGCATGGTTTTTAAATCCAAAGTTGATCATCGCATCATAACCCACGTCAAAGTAATCTGCTTGGTGATCTGAAAACGGATACACTCTTCCTCCACTAGCTTCATAGCCGTACAATTCTCCTACAATAAAAAACGCATCCTCATGAAAGCTTTGTTCCGGATGATTTTTCTTCCATTCTTCAAAGGCTAGTTTTGCTTGTTCATTAAAAGTAGCCCAAACCGATTCTTCCACATGTTTTACCGTATCAATTCTAAAACCATCCACGCCAGTTTCTCTAGCATAATCGGTTACCCATTTAATGATGTAGTTGACTGGAGTTCTTGTCAATCCCGAAGATGTAAAAAAAGCATCCAGTTCTTTTACTTCTTGATCATACCTTCCTTCCTTTTTCCATTTTTCTACTAGAATTTGAGGCAAATCTACTTCTTGGGCACTTTCGGTTTTTATGTCTGGTAAGTTATTAGTCAGTGTGCAGCTTACCGCAGTAGATTGATCTTGATACGTACAACTTGGCCCAGTGCGCACCCATTCCTCTGGCCACAATGGATCTTGCTCTGTTACTGGCCCCGTATGATTGATCACAACGTCCATAAGAATTCTAATATGATTCTTATGTGCCGTATCCACCAGTTTTTTGAACTCTTCTAAAGTTCCATAAGAAGGTTCTACAGCAGTCCAATCCTTTGCCCAATAGCCGTGAAATGCATAGGAATAACCAGTACCTTCATCTACTCCACCGTGAATCTGTTCCCAGATAGGTGTTAACCATATGGCGTTTACTCCTAAATCAGTGAAATAACCCTCTTCTATTTTTTCAATAACCCCAGCAAAATCACCTCCTTCAAAACTGCGTAGTTTCCCTGTTTCCTTTGATCGGTTGATAATGGTATCGTTGGACTTGTCCCCGTTATGAAACCTATCTGTCAGTAAAAAATAAACGTTTGCTGCGCTCCAGTCAAAGTAGGCCGGCTGCTCCGCAAAAACGATTTCTTCTACTACACTTTCTTTACAAGAAGCTGTTAGAAGTAAAAAAGATAAGAAGTAAAATAAGGATTTCATAAACTCAATTTTGTGCTGTAAAAATAAAATAAGCTAATGATTTTATAACATTATAGATTTCTAATATGATACAACGTTATCGTAAAGGTTAAATGCAGTAATTTTACTACTCTTCCTACGACTCTAAAAGTAATGGATAAATACATAGACCTATTTACAAAATCCTTTAATGGATATGCATCTTACCTGTGGAGAGAAATAATGAATCCGTCGTGGACCAATTATTTCTACTGGCTTCTGGTCGTTTCCTTATTGGTATTTGCTTTAGAAATATGGCTGCCGTGGCGTAAGAATCAAAAGATCTTGCGCAAAGACTTCTGGTTGGATTTATTTTATCTGTTTTTCAATTTCTTCTTATTCTCCTTAGTAGGCTACAATGCGATTTCTGACGTGTTTGTAGAATTATTTAATGATGGACTTGCAGCTATAGGAATTGAGAACTTAGTAGCTATCGAGGTGGGTAGTTTTCCTTTTTGGACTCAGTTATTGATCATGTTTGTCATAGCCGATTTTATTCAATGGAATATTCACAGATTACTGCATCGGGTTCCTTTTTTATGGGAATTTCATAAAGTGCACCATAGCGTTAAAGAAATGGGCTTTGCGGCACAGTTTAGGTTCCACTTTATGGAAACTATTATTTACAAAGCCTTACAATACTTGCCTTTAGCAATGATAGGTTTTGGTATCGAGCAATTTATTGTGATCCATATGATCGCTGTATTTATAGGTCATTTAAATCACGCCAATCTCGATTGGGATTATGGACCGCTTAAATACGTCTTTAATAATCCTAAAATGCACCTGTGGCATCATGCAAAGAAAATACCTGATGGAGAAAAATACGGAGTGAATTATGGTCTTTCCTTGAGCATTTGGGATTACTTATTTGGCACTGCACATATACCTTATGACCATGCAGAGTTGGAATTAGGTTTTCCTGGAGACGAGAATTATCCTGAAGCTTTTTATGAACAACTTTTGGAGCCTTTCTCATCAGACCACAGAAAAGATAAATAGTGAAGTATGAGTGCCGGTGTTTATTTTTAGTAAGTGGATAGGACCGTACTCAACTTAATTTTTTACAGTAGCGACATCACGAGCATCCTATAAACCGTAATGCTTCTTTAACATATTTTCATACTGTTTCTCTGGAAGAATTTTCTTGAGAACAATTGAAAACTTTTGTAAAAAGCTACCTACCTTATAGTGAATTCCGGGATTTTTCTGTTGAAGTATTTCGTAAATTTTGTTAGCGACTTCTACAGGGTCACTCCCATCGTTCACATGCTCATCAATCAACTTCAATGTATGCGCATAACCTTCTTCGTAATCACTTCCTGGTACAACAGGTGCATGAAATCTACCTGCGGCAATATTAGTCGCAAAATCTCCTGGTGCTACATTACTAAAATGAATATTTAGATGCGCGCATTCCATGCGATAGGCTTCTGTAGCTATTTCTAAGGCGCCTTTACTCGCACTGTAAATACCGCGATAAGGCAATCCCATATAACCAGCAATACTGGTAATATTAATGATACGTCCACTTTTTTGAGCTCTCATTTGAGGCAATACGGCTTGCAACACTCTTAAGGGACCGTAGAAATTAGTTTCCATAGCATTTTTCACCTCATCAATAGGCGTTTCTTCCATGGGACCTGTAATTCCTACTCCGGCATTATTGATTAGAATGTCGAGTTGTCCTTCTTTTTGAATCAGTTCTTTAACAGCAAGATTTATGGAATCTTGGTTTTGAACATCAAGTGCTAGCAATGGAATGGTGCTATCTGGATAGTTAGAAGGATTTCTACTGGTACCGTAAACGGTATATTTTTTTTCTTGAAGAAATAAGGAAATGGCTTTACCTATACCAGAGGAACCGCCGGTAACGAGAACTACTTTTTTCATAAACTCTTTTAAATCAAAGGATTAGATTTCGCTAAAGGGCATAAAAAAAGGCAAGCTACCTACATCACACCGCTACGACCGCTTACCTTTGCTGCGTTCCCGCCCTGGAGGAGTTCAACAGGAGCTGGTTGTGTAGGACTTGCCCGCTGCAAATATACAGCCTTGTTTTACTTACTCAAAGGTTTTTCTCATGCTTTTTTATGGCTATCTTTCGCTTTTATAAAATGATATTATGAAATTGAAATATTTGGTTTTAATGATGGTTGTAGCGCTCTCATTATCAGCTTGTAAAACAGACATAGAGGTTTTCAAAGACAATTACCGACTCGACATTACCAACTCAAAATTAAAATGGAGTGAAGAGGATACTGTACAAATTTCTTTGTTAGACGTCGCCTCCATAGGTATAGATAGTGTCGTATGGACTCAAAATGCTGCTCGTATAGCTGGGGCTGATGGAAGTACGCTTTCGCGAAAGCTAAAAAATCAACCTTACGGAAACCTCACTTTTAAAGCAACCGTTTATAAAAATGGCATGAATGCAACGGTGGCCGCACAAATCAAGAGAATGCCAACTCAAAAAGCTAAGATTTACAATTATAAAATCCTGAACACCTACGTACACGATACCTTATCATACACCCAAGGACTGGAATTCTATGGGGATTCTTTATACGAGAGTACGGGCCAATACAGAGAAAGTGATATCAGAATTACCAATGTAGCCACTGGAGAAACCATAAAGAAAGTAAATCTTCCAGAAAGCCAGTTTGCTGAGGGAATGACTATTCTCAACGATAAAGTATACCAGCTGACTTGGCAAAGTAAGATGGGTTATGTTTACGATCTTGATCTTAATAAAATAGACGACTTTAAATACAATCAAAGTCAAGAAGGTTGGGGACTCACTAATGACGGTACCTACCTTTATAAGAGTGATGGAAGTTCTAAAATCTGGAAAATTGATCCAGATACCTATGAAGAGTTGGGGTATATAGAAGTGGTTTCTAATGACCGCATCGTTTCAAAAATCAATGAACTGGAATGGGTCAACGGTAAAATTTATGCTAATGTATACACCACTAATTTAATCATGATCATCAATCCAGCTAACGGCTTGGTAGAAGCTGCGATCAATATGAATACCCTAAAAGATGAAGTTTCTAATTATTCTGAAAAGGATAATGTCCTAAATGGAATTGCATATGATAAGAAGAATGACCGCCTTTTTATCACTGGAAAAAGATGGCCTAAATTGTTTGAAATAGAAATTCTTAAATAGTGATTGACCCTAATTTACCTGTTTTTGAAAAAAGACGCGTCGTAACTCATGAGGAGATCGATGACCTGAACCATGTCAATAATGTAGTATATGTGCAATGGGCAGCAAATATAGCTAGTGAACACTGGCTTCAAGTGGCTGCGCCAGAAATGCTGGACAGCTTTGGATGGGTGATGCTCAAACACTGTATTACCTATAAAAAATCAGCTGTATTAGGTGATAAAATTTTAATCAAAACCCAGGCTGGAAGAGCAACAAACGTACGTTATGAACGTTCTATTGAAATCTATAACGAAAGCACCATGGATTTACTTGCCAAAACCAACTCTGACTGGTGTGCTATAGATAAGAATGGTAAGCCTATTAAAATATCTCAAGAAATAAGAGACCTATTTGAAACCTCATGAAATATATAGTTAATGTACTTCTTTTCTTTATTACTCTGGTATTCCTATCTTCTTGTAGAAATGATTTTGAATTCACCTCTAGCACAGGAAGTCTAGAATTTTCTCAGGACACCATTTATTTAGACACCGTTTTTTCTACCATAGGATCAAGTACGAGAACTTTTAAAGTGTACAATCGCAGTAGTGATGATATTCTTATTCCTAGAGTAGCGCTAGCACAGGGAACTAACTCTAAATACCGAATATCTGTGGATGGAGTTCCTGGTCAGGTGTTTGAAAATGTAGAATTACTAGCTAAAGATTCCATGTTTGTCTTTGTAGAAACTACAGTGGACATTATGGACTTCAGCACCAACACAGAGTTTCTATATGAAGATACTATTGAATTTGACTCTGGTGCCAACCTCCAAAAAGTAGAGCTAGTTACCTTAATACAAGATGCTATTTTTCTCTTTCCTGAACGAGATGCACAAGGCATAGAAGAGACCTTACTTTTGGGAATGGATGAAGAAGGAAATGACATACGTATTTCTGGATTTTTCCTTGCTGACGATCAACTGAATTTCACCAACGAAAAACCTTATGTGATATATGGCTTTGCTGGAGTAGCTTCTAATAAAACACTTAACATTGATGCTGGCGCAAGAATACATTTCCACTCCAGAAGCGGTATTATAGTAGCTGACGAGGGCACTCTTAAGGTAAATGGAGCGCTTTCTACAACAGAAGATTTAGAAAACGAAGTGATATTTGAAGGAGACCGATTAGAACCTCTTTACGAAGATGTCGCTGGACAATGGGCTGCGATATGGCTTACCAACGGTAGTAAAGACCATGAGATCAATTATGCCACTATAAAAAATGCCAGTGTAGGAATTATTATGGATAACAACAATCCTACCTCGAATGGGGCTACATTAAAAATAAACAACTCTAAGATATTAAACAGCGCTAACTCAGCTCTGGTAGGAACCACTGCTTCCATAGAAGCGACCAATTCTATATTTCACAATTCTGGACAGTCAACTGTGGTTGCGCGTTTAGGTGGTAATTATAATTTTAATAACTGTACGATCTCTAATTACTGGAATAATAGCTTTAGACAAGAGCCTATCCTATTGGTGTCTAATATCATCCCCAATACGAGTCTTACAGAAGATGTAACTGCTGCAAATTTTACCAATTGTATTATTTACGGTAACCGAAATATAGAGTTGGCTTTACTAGATGACGGCCTTTCTGCTTTTAATTTCAAATTTGAAAACTCATTGATCCGTTTTAATGATTTCTCTAATAGTTTTAGCGGGATTCCTAATTACGACTTTAGCAACTCAAGTCTTTACGAGCAGTGCGTTCTCAATGCAGATCCTTTATTTGAAGATGTAGATGCTTTTAAACTGCGTATAGACAACACAGGTGGCGCAAATGCAATTGCAAGTCCAACTACTTCAACCCTACAAGATATCTCTGGAACAACAAGAGGTGCTTCCCCTGATGCTGGAGCTTTTGAAAGCACCGATCTTTCTGGCAGCTAGAAAACAAGCTTTCCTTGACCCTATATTTGAATCATCAGCTCCTAAAAACGGAGATCCTACAAAATAGCAACGCCTTTTCAATAACCACAACTAGTGCCTAGCTTGAAGTTGGACGGTATACGCATAAAAAAAGAGCATGTCTTTCAACATGCTCTTCCTAATAAATTGATAATCAATTTATTTGATCAAACCATAACTGCGGTTTACAAATTCAGTTAACTTCTCTCCTTTTAAGAGACCTTGAGATAACTTAGCAAGATCAACTCCTTGTTGGATCAATCCAGCTTGCTTTGTTTTATCCTTCTCGTTAACAATCGATTGAACTAGATCGTTATTTCCATTTACCACAAGGTTATACATGTCAGGCATATTGCCAAAGCCCATCATACCTCCTCCACCAGTAGCTTGCATCTCTTTCATACGACGCATAAATTCTGGTTGGGTGATCATAAATGGTGCTGCATCACTACTCATCGCTTCCACTTGAACTGTATATCCAGAATCTGCGATGGTCTCGGTAATTGTTTTTTGTAACGTTTCTTTCTCTTCGTCAGAGAGCTTTGAAATTTGCTCTTCTTCTTTCTTGACTAGGTTATCTGCATGCTCGGCATCTACTCTTACAAAAGAAACATTCTCCTTAGAAGATTCTAGTTTTTGCATCAAGTGTGAAATAATAGGAGAATCTAATAAAAGAACTTCATACCCTTTATTTGTTGCTGCAGCAATATAAGAGTGTTGCACTTCTTTATTTGAAGTATAAAGAACAACCGTCTTACCATCTTTATCAGTTTGCGTAGCCTTAATTTTCTCTATGAGTTCGTCCCATAAGAAGTAAGATCCGGCTACGGTAGGATATAGTGCAAATTTGTCAGCTTTGTCAAAGAATTTATCCTCGCTTAACATACCGTATTCAATAACGATTTTGATATCGTTCCACTTTTCTTCAAAAGATTTACGGTCGTCATTGAAGAGGCTCGTTAGCTTATCAGCTACCTTACGAGTAATGTAGCTAGAAATTTTCTTCACTGCTCCATCTGCTTGCAAGTAAGAACGAGATACGTTTAATGGAATATCTGGAGAATCAATAACTCCACGTAACATAGTTAAGAATTCCGGTACAATCCCTTCTACATTATCCGTTACATACACTTGGTTTTGATACAGCTGTATGCGGTCCTTTTGTACATTAAGGTCCTGAGTCATCTTAGGGAAATATAAAATCCCCGTCAGATTAAATGGGTAATCCACATTTAAATGAATGTGAAATAAAGGCTCCTCAAATTGCATAGGATACAACTCTCTATAGAAGCTTTTATAATCTGCATCTTCTAACTCTGTAGGTTGCTTGGTCCATGCTGGAGAAGGGTTATTGATGATGTTATCTACTTCTTGAGTAGGTGCAGCATCTTCTTCCTTTGCTCCTTCTGGCTTTTCTAATGTTTCTGTCCTAGTACCAAATTTAATAGGCACCGGCATGAACTTGTTGTATTTATTAAGAAGTTCTTTGATGCGATTTTCATCTAGAAACTCTGTATCCTCTTCAGAAATATGAAGAATGATCTCTGTTCCAAAACTTTCTTTAGTTCCTGGCTCAATAGTATAATTAGGAGAACCATCACAAGACCAATGTACTGCTGGTGTATCCTTATAAGATTTGGTGAGAATCTCTACTTGACTCGATACCATAAAAGCAGAATAGAATCCTAGACCAAAATGACCTATGATACCACTATCCTTTGCTGTATCCTTATATTTTTCAAGAAATTCTTCAGCTCCAGAAAAAGCCACCTCGTTGATGTACTTCTGTACTTCTTCTTCAGACATTCCTAAACCTTGATCAATAATATGAAGCGTTTTTGCTTCTTTATCAATCTTGATCTCTATTTGTTGATCACCTAACTCTACACCTGCCTCGCCTATTCTTGCAAGGTGCTGTAGTTTAAGCGTTGCATCTGTAGCATTTGAAACGAGCTCTCTTAGGAAAATCTCGTGATCGCTATATAAAAACTTCTTAATTAGCGGGAAAATATTTTCCACCGCAACATTAATTTTTCCTTCTTGTGCCATAATTATATTGTGTTCTATTTAGATTTTAATTATTCCGCTTTCGCGAAAGCGGATTTATTAATAACATTTCCACCATTTCAAGGCTTGTACCATTTATCAGTTTATGACAAGCTGGCAGCAAAATCGTTCTAGTTAAAGAGACGTATCGTCATTCCATAGGGATTGCGTTACTCTGAACTCCTTTAAAATAGAGTGGTCAGTCTTAAATCGATCAGCTTATTTATTTCATGAGGTATCAACAAAAAATTAGGTATTCGATAACAGAGCGTATAGGTCTGCTCTTTAATCGCGCATACAAACACTATAAGCTATTCAAATACCTTAATTTTACCGTTAAATACAAACCGTGGATATTCACTCAGACCTTTATGGGAAAGCATTATTAGATTTCCATCAAGGGAATTATACAGAAGACATTAGCGTTCTTAGTACGAGCATGGAAGATGATGTCATGCCACTACCCTATCTTTTTAGGTTCTATGATCAAATGCCTGTAATGGAGAAAAAAGCATTGGAACTATCTCATGGAACAGTTCTCGATATAGGAGCTGGCGCTGGATCACATTCTCTTTATCTTGAAGAAAAAGGATTTCAAGTGACCGCACTTGATCAAAGTGCCGGAGCGGTTCAAGTAATAAAGGAACGATTTCAACAGCCAGGTTCCAAAGTGCTGCATGAAAACATCTGGAACCATAAAGGGAGCTATGACACCCTTCTACTGCTTATGAATGGAACCGGAATTTTTGAAAAGTTAGAACGTGTTCCTTTGTGTTTGGAATTGCTAAAAAACCTACTTCACAAAAACGGCCAAATTCTAATCGACAGTTCTGACTTGAGATTTCTTTATGAAGACGAAGAAGATGGCGGTCTCTGGGTTGACTCCAGCAAAGAATATTATGGCGAAGTGAGCTTTTCTCTACACTACAAAGGAATGGAATCGGAGCCCTTTGACTGGTTATATATGGATTACGAACTCTTACAAACCCATGCAACCCGAGCAGGTTTTAAAATCGAAATGGTTCAAAAAGGAGCCCATTACGATTACCTCGCCCGACTTACTATAGATGGCTAGTATAATTGCATGCTGTTAAACTTGAAACAAACACAGAGGTGTTACAATATTCGGTAATTAACTTTACCTCGATAATTCAATCCAATGAAAACAGCATTAATAACTGGCGCCAGTAGCGGCATAGGAAAAGATCTTGCAAAAATACACGCTTCAAAAGGTGGAGATTTAATAATTGTTGCCAGAAGCGGTGATGAGCTGCGCCAGCTTCAATCAGATTTAGAATCGGCCTACCAGATTAAGGTTCACGTTATCGTAAAAGACCTGACGGCTCCTCATGCCACACAAGAAATTTATGATGAAGTAAAAGCTGCTGGCATTCCAATAGATTACCTGATCAATAACGCAGGTTTTGGCGGGATAGGTAAATTTTATAAGCGCGATTGGGAAATTGATCAACAGATGATACTGCTCAATATTATGGCACTCACGCATTTGTGCCGTTTGTTTATTCCTGATTTTGTAAAAAGAAATGAAGGGAAAATATTGAACGTTTCTTCCACAGCCAGTTTGATGCCTGGACCTATGCAAGCCATTTATTTTGCTAGCAAAGCTTACGTCACCTCACTAAGTAATGCCATCGCACAAGAATTATCTGAAACTAATATTACCGTAACTAACCTCATGCCTGGGGCAACTGCAACTGGTTTTGGCAAAACTTCTGGAATGGATAAAACCTCTCTTTTTGATCAAACAGCAACTTCAGAAGAGGTGGCACAAACAGGTTATGATGCCATGATCAATGGAGACATAAATGTAAAAGCTGGGCTGCGTTTTTCTCAAAAAGCCATGCTCGCCGCCATCCCATTCACTCCTAAAAAATTACTTCTTAAGATGATAGAAAAAATGCAGCAACCACGAGAGTAATTATTTATTCCTTGCTTACCAGCTCCAGCAATACAATGGGTATTCTGCCTATGGGAATTCTAGAGAGCAATGGGACAAGGGAAACCAATGGGGCTTTGAAAATCCAGAGCAGCTATAGTAGGTTTCTTTAAGAACTATATTTGTTCCGCTTTCGCGAAAGCGAAACTCACCAACTACTTTTTACTGACATATATAGAACTGTTGAGATAAAACCGCCACGGAAGGTCTTTATCTTCTTCTGCATAATCAATTCCTATTCTTTTACTAACGCTAATCTCTTCTGCTTTTAAAGCAAGACTTTTATCCTCCTCAATCCATACTTGATCTCCGGTAAGATCTGCACCATAATGAGAGCGATCCAGTCCAAAAGCTTTAGTAAAATTGCCCGGACCAGAAGTAAGTGTTTTATCCAGTTGGTCTTTAGAACGACGCTCTAACATCACTTCTATCCCTGCTAGAGGCTCAACCGCTCGTATAAGAACTGCATCTGCACGATCTTTAGAATTGGTGATGATATTGAACAAATGGTGGATCCCGTAACAGAGGTAGACATAGGCCACCCCACCTTCTTCATACATGATTTTTGTGCGCTCTGTGAATCTGCCCAGATGCGCATGACAAGCCTTATCGTCATAGCCTCTGTAGGCCTCTGTTTCTGTAATGATTCCAGAAGTCAGCTCGCCACCCATTACAGAAAGGATCTTTTTACCTATCAAGTCTCTAGCAATGACGACGACATCGTCTTGTAAATAATAAGATTGTGGAAGTTTCAACTTGTTTTTTTGATAAATATAAAACTTGATCAGCTGTCCTGCTTCAGATTTAATACCATCTTAATACTTTACCTTTGTAAATCGAAATCAACCTTTATGTCATTTGAAAAATTAGGACTCGATCCTGCACTCTTAAAGTCCCTTGCCGATCAACAATTACTGGAGCCTACTCCTATACAGGAACAGGCTATTCCTGTTATTTTGGAAGGAAAAGACGTGTTGGGAATTGCCAAAACTGGTTCTGGAAAAACAGCCAGTTATGCTCTTCCTTTACTTCAAAACCTAAAAGGAATTGAATCTAAAAACAGACATATTAGTGCGCTTGTGATGGTCCCTACTCGCGAGCTTGCCGTACAAGTAAGCGACGTGATTAAAACTTTTTCTAAAGCATTAGACAAGCCATTGATCACCATGCCCGTTTATGGTGGTGTGAGCATCAATCCGCAAATGATGAAGATGAATACGGTTGATATACTTGTCGCGACTCCAGGTAGATTGATCGAACTCATAGAGGCAAATGCAGTGGTTCTTAAAGACTGTAAGATATTGGTGCTGGACGAAGCTGATAAAATGCTCTCCATGGGATTCAAGGAAGAAATGGATGCCGTACTTTATCATTTACCGAGAAAGAAGCAAAACCTATTATTCTCGGCTACTTTAAGTCGCGAAGTTAAAAATATTGAAGAAGGCCTTTTAAAAGACCCAGTAGTTATAGAAATTGAAGAGGAAGAGCAAGACTACTCGTTGATCAAACAATTGGGTTACAGAGTTACCGAAGAGAAAAAAGGAGTACTTCTAAGACATTTGATTGAAGAACATGATATGCAGCAAGTGTTGATTTTCTGTTCTTCTACTTATCAAGTGGAACATGTCAATGACAAACTCAATACCAATGGCATCAAATCAAAAGCCATTCACGGTAAAAAAGCACAAGGAGTTAGAAACACCAATCTAGCCGATTTTAAAAACAGTGCCGAAACTGGGGTGCGATGCCTGGTCACTACCGACTTACTTTCTCGTGGTATAGACATTGAATTCCTTCCTTATGTGATCAATTATGAATTGCCTCGATCTCCTAAAGATTACATTCACCGTATAGGTAGAACTGGTCGTGCAGAAAATCCTGGAACAGCCATTTCTTTGGTTACTAAAGAGGAAGCCAACCATATGCGTATCATCCAAAAAAAGACCAAGTTAAAAGTCTGGATGGAAGATTTACCGGAGTGGAATTCTTGATTAGTTTTCAGTCCCAGTCGCAGTTTTTCAGTAGGCAGTAGGCAGTAGGCAGTAGGCAGGTTCCTACCGAATTTCATTCGGTATGTGAGTAGGCAGTCTCAGTCTTTTGAAATTTTGCTAAAGTAATCAGGATTCCTCAATATAGCTAGAAGTTACTCCTACCTGTTTTTGAGTTTTTAGCCAATTTTTCAGATTGATAAGATCGAATAAAACAACCTTATTTTTAGGCATCTACAGAGTTTATCGAAATAGCTAGGCAAAAGGTTTCTACTTTATGCTAAGGTATAAAGATTGATAAGACTTTAACATGAAAACACTACCAGCCTTTTTATTACTAGATGCTCTAATATTAGTCTCTTGTAAAACAGAAACTGAATCTCTTTCTGAAGAAAAAGCTCGCTTTGATTATAGAACTTATTTGTTGAAAGATAAGGATAGTCGTATTCCCACTTTTGACTTTCCTTTAAATGCGACTAATGAAGAAGTCTTTAAGATTGTGGATAATTACACACAACAAGACTGTTTTGACACTTTCATTTCAATTACAAAATAGCTGGCTATGAAGTACAAAGTGTTACAGCAGAGTATTGTCATAGATTACCCCCAGCATGTAATCCTAGAATTTAAAGATTGAAAATAAATGAGAACGGTGAGTTATTCTGGAATTATACAATATGACACGGTTAAAAAGCAAACGTTGCGTTTTCTTAATAAAATTGAAAGAGACAATAAACGTTTCCTCATACGTTACGAAATAGATAAAAACGTAAATAGCAGAATTACTGAGAAAATATTACAAGATATAATCGAAGCCTATCTTGAATTTGCAACTACATTATATCAAAAAGAGAACGATATCAAAATAGATCTTGCAACCAAAGGACAAATAGATAACTTTAGGAGTAAACATGCCATAAGGATTTTATTTGACGATTGGGATCATTTTCAAATCCCACCACCCATTTTAAAGGAAACTGAAGAGGTAAACCTTGATTTTGATAAAGAGCTGAATGAAAATTGAAGTGAAAAAACATTGTGATGACACTCGAAGATCCTGAACAAATTTGGGATGTACTCTAGATCTTGATTCAAAAATGTCAATCTAAAATTTTCAAGATGACAAGTCGCATTCCATGAAAGTTAGAGAAAGGCACCAACAGATCTTAGACAAATTTGGAAAAGCATTCCATCCTCTTAGCCATTTGGTTAGCCAAATTTTTTGAGATAATACTGCCTACTCAAATATGCGAGCAAATCAAACAAGTCACTGCCTACTCCTATTGCTAAGCGACAGCGTAGAAATCAACCTGCCTACTGCCTACTGCGACTATATACTAATCCTCTTTCTTAAAATCCAGACTCAAACTATTCACACAATGTCTGATTCCAGTCGGGGTAGGTCCGTCGTTAAAAACATGTCCTAGATGGCTCCCGCAATTGGAACACATGATCTCTGTACGCATCATACCGTGAGTCGTATCTCTTTTGCGCTCGATGGCTCCTTCTACTTCATCATCAAATGAAGGCCAGCCGCAACCAGAATCAAATTTTTGATCTGATTTAAAGAGTTCATTACCGCATGCCGCACAGCTGTAAACCCCCTTGTCATAATGTGTATTGTACTCTCCGGTAAAAGGTCTTTCAGTTCCTTTTTCTCTAAGAATGTGGTATTGGTCTGGAGTCAGTTTTTCTTTATATTCTTTTTCTTTCATTAGATGGTATTTGAATTCATATGATTGATAACTATTCCGCTTTCGCGAAAGCGGAAAAAAAATAAAGCTCCTTAACTAAGTCAGGAGCTTTTATAAATCTTACGTTATACAGCAACTATTTTCTTAAGGCAGGCAGCGCTTCTCCTTTAGGAACAAAGTCTAAAGCCACACCATTAATACAATGACGCTTCCCTGTTGTCTTTTTAGGTCCATCATTAAATTCATGACCTAAATGACTGCCGCAAGTATTACATTTCAACTCTGTACGCGCATAACCTAACTTATAGTCTACATCGCGTTCTACTTGTCCTTCAACAGCTCTGTCGTAACTAGGCCATCCTGTACCCGAATCAAATTTGTTCTCGTTTTCATAAACAGGTGCAAAACAAGCTCCACAAATAAGGGTTCCTGGAGCATACTGTTTATTCAGCGGACTCGTATTTGGTCGTTCTGTCCCTGCTTCTCTTAATACATTATATGCTGCAGGTTCCAAAAGTTCTTTCCACTGGGCGTCTGTTTTGGTAATTTGATATTTTTTTCCTTGCTGTACTTCTTCATTAGAAGAATTCAAAGCTATCTCTTTAGGAGTGTTTCCACAAGAAACTGCTACAAGTGCTATTACGGCGATTACTATCTGTTTGATCATCCTATTTTTATTTAAAGTAAAAATACGCAGTAAAACAATTGTAGATGTTGCCATAATGTTAAGTATTGTGTCAATGATATCATAAAGTGCTAGTTCCAAACATTCTATAAATATCTAGGAATTCATGTGCTATACCCTATTGAAACAAGCATAAAGAAGATCTAATTGAAATACCTAGCGATCAATAACCTTGTAAGCTGGCGTCCTATGAGAAAGTTGAAATTAAAAGGCAGGGCTTGTGGGATCTCCTCGTAGGCTATAATCCTTGCACTAAGATCAAATCAAATTAGGTAGCAAAGCCTTTCAGCTAGGACTTCAGGTGATGGAAATATTAGCAATTAATAAATTCAAAAGCAAAGCCTTGAATTTATAATAGGCAATTTTGTAATTTTACACAATGAATAAAAAAGTAGCTATTATCATGGGATCTACGAGCGATCTTCCCGTGATGCAAGACGCCATAGATGTTCTTAAAGAACTAGATATAGAAATTCAAGTAGATGTGGTTAGTGCTCACCGCACCCCAGAAAAGATGTTTGAGTTTGGTAAAACAGCTCATGAAAATGGTATTGCTGTAATTATAGCAGGGGCTGGTGGAGCAGCGCATTTACCTGGAATGGTAGCGAGCTTATCGCCACTACCAGTAATAGGTGTACCAGTAAAGTCCAGCAACTCTATAGATGGCTGGGATAGTATTCTTTCTATTTTACAAATGCCAGGTGGCGTTCCTGTGGCAACGGTTGCTCTAAATGGAGCGAAAAATGCTGGAATCCTTGCCGCACAAATTATAGGTGCTACACAAGAAGATGTGAGGTCTAGAATCATTTCTTATAAACTAAGTCTTAAAGATAAAGTCATTCAGGCTGCTGCAGAAATGCAAAAAAATGTCTAAAATCTACCAAGTCGCCTCTGTTATGACCATAGCAGTAACCTTATTATGGTTTTGCTATGCAATGATGCAACGACATCCAGAGAAATGGCAATTTCTAACCGCTGGTGGCGTTCATTTTTTAATGTCTATCATCATCAATAGGCAGTTTATACAAAAAAACCGCAACTACCTAGGTATCATTCACGGCATCTTGATGGTGTCCTTTTTTGGTTTCGGTTATTTCTTCCTTTAAATAATTTGTTTAACGTTCATGATCAAAAGTTTAACAAAATTGTGATAAACAATTGCTCTTGGACCTTTACTTTTACATACATATGAGCATTCAGAATAATCCATTATTACAAAAGTTTGAAACTTTTAATGACACGGCTCCTTTTTCATTGATAAAGGAATCTCATTATGAGTCTGCTTTCGCGAAAGCGATACAACTTGCAAAAAAAGAAATCGATGCCATCACTGAGAATACGGCAAAGCCTACGTTTGAGAATACGATAGAAGCTTTAGACAGCTCTGCAGAGTTATTAGGACGTATTTCCAGCATCTTTTTCAACCTCAACAGCGCAGAAACCAATGACGAAATTCAAAAAATTGCTCGTGATGTAAGTCCGCAATTATCTGAATTTGGTAACGATGTGATCCTTAATGAAGCTCTTTTTAAAAGAGTAAAAACTGTTCATGAAAATAAAGCTTCCTTAGATTTAACAGAGGAACAAAAGACATTGTTGGACAAAGAGTACAAACGTTTTTCTCGCAATGGGGCCAACCTTACGGAAGATAAAAAGAAACGTTTAAGAGAAATAGACAACCAGCTTTCACAATTGTCTTTAGATTTTGGAGAGCGCGTTCTTGCAGCAACTAATGTTTATGAACTGCACATAGAAGAGGACTCCAGATTAACAGGCTTACCAGAAAGTGCTAAAGAAGCTGCTGCCGAAGCAGCAAAGGAAAAAGGTAAAGACGGTTATCTTTTTACTTTAGATTACCCAAGCTACATTCCTTTTATGACTTATGTAGACGATAGGAAATTGCGAGAGGAGCTGTCAAAGGCCTTTGGTGCAAAAGCTTATAAAGACGAGTATGATAATCAAGAAAATGTTTTAAAGATTGCGCAGCTTCGTTACGAAAGAGCACAGTTATTAGGTTATCAAACTCATGCACATTTTGTTTTGGAAGAACGAATGGCAAAAACACCTGAAATGGTCAATAACTTTTCTCAAGAGATTCTTGAAAAAGCGACACCTGCAGCACAAAAAGAATTTGATGAGCTTACTAATTTTGCCATCTCGGTTTCTAATCAATCAGAAAACTCAGAATCCATTACCAAATTAGAGAAATGGGATGCTGCTTATTATTCAGAAAAATTAAAGCAACGTCTTTTTGACTTGGACGATGAGCTGTTAAAACCTTATTTCAAGTTAGAGAATGTGATCAATGGTGTTTTTGAAATCGCCAGTCGTCTGTACGGACTTAGTTTTGAAGAAACGACCGAAATAGAAAAATACCATCCAGATGTTTTTACCTATGTGGTAAAAAATGAAGACAACACATTGAACGCTATCTTCTATGCCGACTTTTTCCCGCGCAAAGGAAAACGCAACGGTGCCTGGATGACTTCTTTTAAAAACCAGTGGCATGATGAGGATGGTCACAACATAAGACCACATATATCTAACGTATGTAATTTCACTAAACCTACAGCTACTAAGCCGTCACTACTTACTTTTAATGAAGTAACTACTTTATTTCATGAATTTGGCCATGCTCTTCACGGTATGCTAGCAGACACGAAGTACAGAAGTCTATCGGGAACATCAGTATTCTGGGATTTTGTTGAACTACCGAGTCAAATTTTAGAAAACTGGTGCTATGAAAAAGAAGCTCTAGAAATTTTTGCAAGACATTACGAGACAGACGAAGTGATACCATCAACATATATTGATAAAATAAAAGCTGCGGCAAACTTTCAAGAAGGTCTACAAACCTTGAGACAACTTTCTTTTGGAATGATGGATATGAGTTGGCACGGAATTGATCCTACAGGGATTACAGATGTCAAAGCTCATGAGAGAAAAACATTTGATCAAACCGATCTATACCCAGATGTAGCAAGCAGTTGTATGAGTACTGCTTTTGCACATATTTTTCAAGGGGGGTACAGTGCAGGATATTACAGTTATAAATGGGCAGAGGTACTCGATGCAGATGCTTTTGAAGTATTCCAAGAAAAGGGAATTTTTGACAGAACAACGGCAAAGAAATTTAGAGATAACGTACTCTCTAGGGGAGGAACTGAAGACCCAATGTTATTGTATACTCGTTTCCGTGGAAGCGAACCTAAAATAGATGCTTTATTAAAAAGAGCTGGATTAGTGGCTTGATGACATGTATAAGTGATCAATTATAACTAAACAACGACTTAGATCGTTGTTATAAAAAGAATGCTGGAGGTGGGATTTATTCAGCCTCTAATAAAATCAATGCCGAACAACTCGATTGAAAAATTGATAAAAATTTAAATAGATTCCGTAAAGAATGCGGGGAAAAATAGAAAACCAATTGCCAGAAGTTAAATTAATACCAGAAAAATGGGTAGACCGTTACGGTGATTACCTTTTTAACTTTACCATAAGTAGAGTCAATGACCCTATTATGGCACAAGATCTTGTGTCTGAAACTTTTCTTGCTGGTTTAAAAAGTGCCCATCGATTTAAAGGAAATTCTACAGAGCGCACTTGGTTAATTTCTATTCTCAAACGTAAAATAATCGACTATTATCGCAAGATTAATTCCAATAAGGGTAAGTCTGAAGTGCGCATGAGTTATCTTTCCAGTAGTGATCAAGAAGGCGACTGGATGGAAGAACAAGCGGCAGACCTACGCAATCCTAATGTGGAAGATATGATTGAACAACGAGAGCTAGGTGATGCTCTTGAAGAATGTATCGCTTGTTTACCTGAGCGATATGCCACTATCTTTGTCCAAAAAACCATTGATAATTTGGAAACCGAAACAATATGTAAGGAACATAATATCACGGCGTCCAATCTTTGGGTGATCATTCACAGAGCTCGAGTACAGCTTATGGAATGTCTCAATAATAAATGGCACAAGAATAGTTAATCTAATGAGTAGATTTTTCATCAATTGCGATCAAGCAAGTATATTAAGTACACGAGAACAATATGGCGACCTTAATCCTAAGGAAGCTTTTCGTCACAAACTACACAGAGGTCACTGTATAGGCTGTCGCTCTTTTCATAAAAACAACCAAGGTTTCCAACGCAAACTGAAAGGTCTTAGATGGGTGGCTTTAACAATAGCTCAAAAACAATCTATTAAAAAATGTCTTGCTGAGGCCCTTTTGAAGTAGTTTTAATTCCTGTATTCTTACCTAATGATTTCGTAGACATTCCTGCATTGGAAGCATCTAATTAAATTACTTTTGAGAGCGTTCATTCTAACGCTGCTCAGCAATAGAGCCGCCTTTAATTTAATAAGAGCAGCAATCCGAGCCACAAAACCGGAATTGCCTCCACAAAGAAACTGGTGTAATAATCAGATTTAAATACATCAGAAAACCAGATGGATACAGCTATAATTGGCACTACTATATAGGTACTTACAGCCCATATATTTGTTGCAAACCCAAACTGTATAATCTCCATTACTAAGTAAATTATACATAGGGAAACGCCTAATAATTTGGTGCGATGAATCCCTATCAGTTGTGGAAGTGTTTTAAGCTGAGGAGAATCATATTGCAAATCCCTTATTTCAAAAGGAATACATAGAGCTATGATCAATAAGAATAATTGAACTATATCTAGTCCATAAAGCCACTTGACAGAATCTGTAATAGGAGAAGCTAGAGAGTCATACGAATACTCAAAATTTACATAAACTGATTTCAAAGGAAGAAAACAAATTATAATGACCCATGAAATCGCTACCAGTACCAACTTGATAATAGGTACTTGTCTTAAGTTGTGATGCCTTATCAATGGAAATGCATAGAAAACAGAAAAAGCACTGGCTATAAAAACCATCACAGCAGTCCATAAACTATCGCTAATAATTAAATAAGCCGCAATACCACTAGCGATTGCTGTAATAGTTATGATAGCTGTTTTAAAACGGAAATATTTTCTTTCCAAAAGCAGCGCTGCATATTTTATAATGTTATAGCCTATAACCACTCCACAAAAAATAAGAAGTAGCATCGCATCATCCAACTTTATAAAGTTCCTAAAATGGAACGCTAGAAACAAGGCCACAAAGCAAAAAGCCACATGAAAACTACTCCTTATATAAAAATCTAATAGCGTTTGAAACCCCTTCATGCGGCAAATGTAAACCTGATAGTTAATAACTAAGCAAAAAGCGTTGAGAAATCATTTATTTAGTAACTAACTCTTGTTAGTTAGGCCATCATAAACGACTACTTTTGCAGAGAATTCAGCAAGAATTCAATATCTTAAATATAGACCACATAAGTACTATGAATACAGATCGTTTTGCCCTAAGACATATCGGACCTCGCGAGGAAGACCTTGCCTCCATGCTTGAAACAATAGGTGTTGAATCTATTGACCAACTAGTTTATGAAACTGTACCAGAAAACATACGCCTTCAACAGGATTTACAATTAGATCCAGCGATGAGTGAGTATGAATTCCTGAGTCATATCAATAAATTAGGTAGTAAAAATAAACAATTTAGAACCTATATAGGTCTTGGTTATCACGCCCCTATTACACCGGCTGTTATCCAAAGAAATGTTTTAGAAAATCCAGGTTGGTATACCGCTTACACTCCTTATCAGGCAGAGATTGCCCAAGGACGTTTAGAGGCTTTATTGAATTACCAGACCATGATATCAGACCTTACTGGTATGGAATTATCTAATGCATCCCTACTAGATGAATCTACAGCCGCTGCTGAGGCGATGACCTTACTTTTCTCTGTTCGTGACCGTGCTCAGAAGAAAGAAAATATAGTAAAGTTCTTTGTAGATCAAGATACTTTACCACAAACTAAGGAACTTTTGAAAACTCGGGCTATTCCTCTAGGAATTGAGTTGGTAGAAGGAAACCCTAAAGACATGGATTTTAATGATGGTTATTATGCCATTTTATTACAATATCCTGGTGCGAGTGGAAATGTCGTAGACTATACCGCTTTCGCGAAAACTTGCCAAGAAAATGATATCCGTATAGCAGTAGCTGCAGATATACTTTCCCTTGCATTACTAGAAGCTCCAGGACATTGGGGAGCAGATGTAGTAGTAGGAACAACACAACGTTTTGGTATTCCATTAGGTTATGGTGGACCACACGCAGCCTACTTTGCAACACGTGAAGAATTTAAAAGACAAATTCCAGGACGTATCATAGGTGTAACTAAAGACACCGATGGAAAACGTGCCTTACGCATGGCGTTACAAACGCGTGAGCAACACATTAAAAGAGATAAAGCGACTTCAAATATTTGTACCGCACAAGTATTACTTGCTGTAATGGCCGGTATGTATGGAGTATATCATGGCCCACGTGGCTTGAAGTTTATTGCAAACAAAGTTCACGCTCAAACAGCTACTCTTGCAGACGCTGTTGAAAAATTGGGTGTTTACCAAACCAATACTAACTTCTTTGACACCTTGAGTTTCAAAGTAGATGCGGCAGCGGTTGAAAAAGAAGCCTTGAAATTAGAAATTAATTTCTATTATCCTGATGCCAACACGGTTCAAGTTTCTTTAAATGAAACTACTTCTTTGGCAGACGTGAATGATATTGTTTCCGCTTTCGCGAAAGCGGTCAACAAAGACTTCTCTCCTATCACAGAGTTATTAGAGAAAACACATTTAGGAACAGGTCGTCAAACGGAATTCATGACCTATAAAGTATTCAACTCTTATCATTCTGAAACAGAGTTGATGCGTTACATCAAAAAATTAGAGCGCAAAGATTTAGCATTGAATCACTCGATGATTGCACTAGGTTCTTGTACGATGAAATTGAACGCTGCAGCCGAAATGTTGCCTCTTTCAAATCCGCAATGGGGAAATATTCACCCATTTGTACCCCTAGATCAGGCCGAAGGTTATCAGCAAATGTTGAAGAAACTAGAATTGCAATTGAATGAAGCAACTGGTTTTGCTGGAACTTCACTGCAACCTAATTCTGGAGCGCAAGGAGAGTTTGCAGGTTTAATGACCATACGTGCCTATCATATATCACGAGGTGATGAACACAGAAACATCTGTTTGATTCCGTCAAGTGCTCATGGAACAAATCCGGCGAGTGCAGTAATGGCTGGAATGAAAGTAGTTGTGACTAAAGCACTAGAAAACGGAAACATCGACGTAAAAGATTTGCGTGAAAAAGCAGAGAAATACAAAGACAACTTAAGTGCGTTGATGGTGACTTACCCATCTACTCATGGAGTTTATGAAAGTGCCATTCAAGAAATTACAGGACTCATCCATGAAAATGGTGGTCAAGTATACATGGATGGAGCTAATATGAATGCACAAGTAGGATTAACAAACCCTGGAAACATTGGTGCAGACGTTTGTCACTTAAATTTACACAAAACTTTTGCCATCCCTCATGGTGGTGGTGGACCTGGTGTAGGACCTATATGTGTGGCACCACAACTGGTTCCTTTCTTACCTACTAACCCTATCATACCTACTGGTGGTGCTCAAGCAATCTCTCCTATTAGTGCAGCCCCTTTCGGTAGTGCGCTAGCCTGTTTGATTTCTTATGGTTACATCTGTATGTTAGGCGCTGAGGGCTTAAAAAGCTCTACCGAATATGCTATTGTAAACGCCAATTATATCAAGGAACGTCTGGAAGGTAGTTATGCTTGTTTATATGTAGGCGAAAAAGGTCGTGCTGCTCACGAAATGATTATTGACTGTCGTCCATTTAAAGACCACGGTATTGAAGTAGTAGATATTGCAAAACGTTTGATGGATTATGGCTTCCACTCTCCTACCGTATCTTTCCCAGTAGCGGGAACAATGATGATTGAGCCTACAGAATCAGAATCTAAAGAAGAAATGGATCGTTTCTGTGACGCGATGATTTCCATTAAAAAAGAGATTGATGCAACTTCTGCAGACGAGCCTAACAACCTGCTTAAGAACAGTCCGCATACCTTACAAATGATCACTGCAGACGAGTGGGATTTCCCATACACAAGAAGTCAAGCGGCATATCCTTTAGAATATGTCTCTGACAATAAATTCTGGCCTACCGTACGTCGTGCAGACGATGCTTATGGAGACCGTAATTTGATGTGTACTTGTGCTCCTATGGAGGAGTATATGGATTAATCGAACTTGAACATCTGATTTTCCTCACTCGATGCGGAAACTGCTAGTATAAGATTCAGTGTTCGGAAACGTTCTCGACTCTCGCTCGAACTGACATTAAAAACCGAATCAACTTTTGTTGATTCGGTTTTTTATTATCTTCATTTAATTAGGAATTGGAATTATGGTTTAGCTCATCGTTGTTTAGCTAAAAGAAACTATTTTAAGTGGTTTATTTATCATTAGTGTCTGATAAAGTTTTTCCAATACCG
>TARA_R110000751_G_scaffold78129_1_pt1 | contig 29633 bp, 26 predicted proteins | sample TARA_R110000751 | Tara Oceans TARA_R110000751 (sample SAMEA4398001) | marine metagenome | biome: Polar Biome; feature: [MES] marine water layer (ENVO:01000295) within the mesopelagic zone...; material: water (ENVO:00002006), including particulate matter (ENVO:01000060) such as...... | reverse complement strand
AAATAAACATTCCTGCCCATTTGATATAGGGACCAAATCTACCTGCGCCTTTGGTAACGGGTTGCTCATCATACACATAAACAGGAGCATCTGCAATTTCTTTCATCTGGATCAACTCTGCAGCACGCTCAAAAGTAAGCGTCATGGGATCGTCGTCCTTTTCTAGACTTACAAAAGTCTTTTCGTTGAACTTTACATAAGGACCGAAACGCCCTTGATTGACCTCCACAGGATGACCGTTATACTCTCCTACTGTTCTCGGCAACTTGAACAACTCCATGACTTCCTCTAGCGTAATGGTATTCAAGTTTTGAGTAGGCAGTAAACTTGCAAATTCAGGCTTCTCCTCATCTTCTGCACTACCGATTTGTGCCATAGCACCAAATCTTCCCAAACGCACACTGATAGGCTTACCACTTTCTGGATGAGTCCCTAAAATACGTTCTCCTACTTCTCGCTCTGCATTTTCTGCAACATCTTGTACCGTAGGATGGAAAGTCTTATAGAAAAGACTCATCATATCAGTCCATACTTCTTTACCCTCAGCAATATTATCAAAAGACTCTTCCACGTTTGCAGTGAAATTATAATCTAAAATACTACCAAAGTGTTCTACTAAAAAGTTGTTGACCACCCGACCTACGTCAGTAGGAATCATTTTATTTTTATCAGAACCTGTTTTCTCGGTAAGCTTTTTCTCTGCCACTTTATCTTCACTTAAAGTAAGTTGCACATAGTCCCGTTCTAGACCTTCAGACTGGCCTTTTTCAATATATTTCCTGTTCTGTATAGTCGTAATGGTAGGTGCGTAAGTTGATGGACGTCCTATTCCTAATTCTTCTAATTGTTTTACTAAAGAAGCCTCTGTATAACGATACGGAGGTCTTGAAAAACGCTCTGTCGCGGTGATCCTTTTATTTAGTAAGTTTTGTCCTATTTTAAGATCTGGCAGTAAACCTTGTTGCTCTAGGTCTTCATCATCAGTACTTTCTAGATATACCTTAAGGAATCCTTCAAACTTTACAATCTCTCCACTAGCTGTAAATTTCTTATCGTGGGTATCTGCTGTAATGGTGACATTGGTACGTTCTAATTTGGCATCACTCATCTGACTGGCAATCGCTCTTTTCCAGATCAATTCATACAGACGTGTCTGGTCGCGATCGGCACCAGAGCTGGAAACAGCAAAATTAGTTGGACGTATAGCTTCATGCGCTTCTTGAGCACCTTTAGACTTCCCTTTATAGTTGCGTTCCTTGTGGTATTGCTCTCCGTAGGTTTTGCTTATTTCTTCTTGTGCTCCATCCTTTGCTTCATTACTTAAGTTCACCGAGTCTGTTCTCATATAAGTAATGAGTCCTGCTTCGTAAAGACGTTGTGCCAATTGCATGGTACGACTTACATTAAAAAACAATTTACGTGAAGCTTCTTGCTGTAAGGTAGAAGTTGTAAACGGGGGTGCTGGAGACTTTTTTGCTGGCTTTTTAACAAGGTCAGCCACATCAAATTTTGCTCCTTTATTGATATTAAGAAAATCTTGAGCTGCTTGAAGTGATTTTAAATTACTTGGCAACTTTGCTTTTAGCAAGGAACCATCTGCCGTATTAAAATCTGCATCAACTCTAAAGAAATTTTCAGAATTAAAGTTTAATATTTCCTCTTCACGCTCTACGATTAATCGCACAGCTACTGATTGCACACGGCCTGCACTAGCCCCTCCTTTTACCTTACGCCATAAAATAGGCGATATTTCATAACCTACAATACGGTCTAGAATACGACGTGCTTGTTGCGCATTTACCAAGTCGTAATCTATAGACCTTGGATTATCAATGGCTTTTTGAACAGCACTTTTAGTAATGGCGTTAAAAACAATTCTCTTGGTCTTTTCTTTTTTAAGGTCAAGTTGCTCTGACAAGTGCCATGCAATAGCTTCACCCTCTCGGTCTTCATCACTCGCCAGCCAAACCATGTCTGAAGCAGCAGCTAATTTTTTGAGCTTTTTTACCAGATCCTTCTTATCGCTACTCACTACGTATTTAGGAGCAAAATTTTTATCCACATCCACACCTAATTCCTTTGACGGAAGATCAGCGATATGTCCAAAACTGGACTCCACTTTAAAATCCTTTCCTAGAAATTTTTCTATCGTTTTTGCCTTTGCCGGCGACTCTACAATAACAAGGTTCTTTGCCATTAAGCTTTATATTTTGGAATGCAAAGGTATGCGTTATTTTTTTTAACCCCGCAAACTACTGTTAAACAAGTAGTTAAAAAGAAAGGTTTTATTTTAAAACGTTCAGGTCTTGGTTGTTATACCAATGTATCTTTCAAATGCCGCATAAAATTAGTTTCTTTTTCACCCATTAGTCGTCATAAAATAGAACCGTAACTAATGCTATGCTTAGATTTTATTCCTAAACTGGATAAAAAATAATTCAAATTTTTAATACGTCATTTAAAAAACAAATTGGCATTAAATTCCTAAGCTAACCGGTTCTGATACTACTCCATATATAAAAATCTTTATTTTAAGGTGGGGAATAGGTGTTATTTCGCTTTCGCGAAAGCGAGATACCCACAAAAACTGTCCTTTATATATAACTTAAAACCTATCTAAAATCCATAGCACAAGAACGAATCAAAAAATAGCTGTTAAGATCATGCTGACATTGTGTCATAAAACATTCAAAATACATATATTTGCAGGGTTATATTTAAGATGACGCTTGATGGAAAAGATTATTGAAGAAGAAAAACAAGGAACTGCTGTCTTGTTGGAGCATAATGCAAAAAACACCCGCAAACTCTATATAGAAAGTTTCGGCTGTCAGATGAACTTTTCTGACAGTGAGATCGTTGCCTCTATTCTTGCAAAAGAAGGATTCAACACCACTAACAATATGGAAGAAGCAGACCTTGTACTGGTAAACACTTGTTCCATACGTGACAAGGCCGAACAAACTGTGCGTAAAAGACTAGAGAAATACAACCGTGTAAAGAATAAGAAAAACCCTAATATGAAAGTAGGTGTTCTTGGTTGTATGGCGGAACGTTTGAAATCTAAATTTCTAGAAGAAGAAAAGATTGTTGATATGGTCGTAGGACCAGATGCCTATAAAGACCTACCTAATCTAGTAGCTGAGATCGATGAAGGCCGGGAGGCCGTTAACGTACTTCTTTCTAAAGATGAAACCTACGGAGACATTGCGCCAGTGCGATTAAACTCTAATGGAGTAACCGCTTTTGTATCCATTACAAGAGGCTGTGATAATATGTGTACGTTTTGCGTTGTTCCCTTTACTCGTGGTCGGGAACGCAGCCGTGATCCACATTCTATTATGGAAGAAGTCAATGACCTATGGAACAAGGGTTTTAGAGAGATTACTTTATTGGGACAGAATGTAGATTCTTTCCTCTGGTATGGCGGCGGACTCAAAAAAGATTTTAAGAAAGCGAGTAAAATGGCTAAAGCTACGGCGGTTGATTTTGCTCAATTATTACATAAAGTAGCTAACGCACACCCACATTTAAGAGTGCGGTTCTCTACGAGCAATCCGCAAGACATTAGCGATGATGTACTCCATGCAATCGCAGCGCACAGAAATATTTGCAACTACATTCACTTACCTGTTCAATCTGGAAGTGATCGTATTTTAAAAGAAATGAACCGCTTGCACACGCGTGAAGAATACATGAGACTCATCGATCGCGTTCATGCTATCATACCAGAATGTGCGGTTTCTCAGGACATGATTACTGGCTTCCCAACAGAAACAGAAGAAGAACATCAAGACACTTTGAGTCTTATGGAGTATGTAAAATACGATTACGGTTTTATGTTTGCTTATTCAGAGCGGCCAGGAACTATGGCAGCTCGCAAACTGGAAGATGATGTGCCAGAAGAAACTAAAAGCCGCAGACTTAGTGAAATCATCGCTGTTCAAAGAAGAACAGGTCATGAAAGAGCCCAATACTTTGTAGGTAAAACGGTAGAGTGTCTTATAGAAAAAGAATCTAAGAAATCTGATCAACACTGGGCTGGAAGAAACACCCAGAATTACGTTGCCATTTTTGACAAGGAAAATTATAAAGTAGGTGAATCTGTGATGGTAGAAATTACGGATTGTACAAGCGCAACTTTAATAGGGAAAGCCATAGGTTATAGCGACCTGGAAGGACCATTAACTTACGATACCGTGTAATATGGAAAGTGTACAATCGGTTAAACAGCGTTTTGAACTTATAGGTAACGACCCTAGTTTTAATAGGTCTATTGAAAAAGCCTTGCAAGTTGCTCCTACAGATATCTCGGTGCTTGTTACTGGAGAAAGTGGTGTTGGTAAGGAAAGTATTCCTAAAATTATTCACTCGCAATCCTTTAGAAAACACGCTAAGTATATCGCAGTCAACTGTGGTGCAATTCCCGAGGGAACCATAGATTCTGAATTATTTGGCCATGAAAAAGGAGCTTTTACGGGAGCTACCTCCACTAGATCTGGTTATTTTGAAGTGGCTGATGGAGGAACTATTTTCCTAGATGAAGTAGGAGAATTGCCGCTGCCCACCCAAGTGCGTTTATTGCGTGTATTGGAAAACGGAGAATTTCTTAAGGTAGGGTCTTCGGGAACACAAAAAACAGATGTACGTATCGTAGCGGCTACTAATGTAAAACTGTTTGAAGCCATCGAGAAAGGGAAATTTAGAGAAGATCTTTATTATCGATTGAGTACGGTAGAAATAGATTTGCCCCCATTAAGAGAACGCAAAGGGGATATTCACTTGCTTTTTAGAAAATTTGCGAGTGACTTTGCTATGAAGTATAAGATGCCCACACTACGACTCGATGAGAATGCCATTTCCATGCTTACTAATTACAGATGGAGCGGTAACATAAGACAACTGCGCAATATTGCAGAGCAAATTAGTGTTTTAGAAAAGGAGCGTAACATCACCGCAGCTATGTTACAAAACTATTTGCCTGATGCAGGAAAAAATTTACCAGCAGTAATAGGTGAAAAGAAAAGAAGCGAAAGCGAGTTTGCTAACGAGCGGGAGATCTTATACAAAGTGTTGTTTGATATGAAAAATGATCTCAACGACCTTAAAAAGCTGACCAATGAGCTTATGGAAAGCGGTAGTTCCAAAGATGTAAGAGAAGATAACCCAGGGTTGATCAAACGTATTTATGGCAGTCAGGAAAGCAGCGAGCAAGATTATGAAGATGTGATCGATAATGCTTACGACTTCAACCAGGAAGAACCAGTTACCCCATCAAATACCCCTAGCACAGAAACCAATCACTATGTAGAACCTGCAGCAACAGCAGCAGCTAGCGATCGTTACGATTTTGCACAAGAAATAGTGGAAGAGGAATCACTTTCTTTGGCAGACAAGGAAATAGAATTGATAAAAAAGTCTTTAGAAAGACATAAAGGAAAAAGAAAAGCCGCTGCAGATGATCTTGGAATCTCAGAACGCACGCTTTACCGTAAAATCAAACAATATGATCTTTAGAAACTTGCGCTTCTTACTAGTCGGTCTTGCTTTTTTAAGCTTGACCTCCTGCGGCTTTTACAGCTTAAGCGGTGTCACACTTCCAGCAGATGTAAAAACTTTTCAGGTTGATTATTTTGGCTATCAAGCTACCCTTGTGGAACCGGGTATTGAAAGGACCTTTACGCTTGATTTACAAGATTTAATCCAAGACCAATCTCGATTAAGCCTGGTTACTAGAAATGGTGATTATCTATATCAGGGAGAAATTACGAGGTTTTACATTGCTCCTATGACTGCAACGGCAAACAGTACGGCATCACAAAGCAGACTGACCATTGAAATCAACCTAAGATTTACCAATACTAAAATTGATGAAGAAAGTTTTGAGAAAAAGTATAGCTTTTTCTATGACTATAGCGCAAACATACAACTACAAGGTAGTGCGCTAGAAACTGCACTAGAAGTGATCTATGAACAGATTACTCAAGATATTTTTAACGATACACTGGCAAAATGGTAGATGCTGTTTCCATAAATAAAGTACTAGCAAAACCTGAAACCATTCATGTTGATCATCTTACTGCATTAGAAGATGCTATAAAAGAACACCCCTATTTCCAAGCGGTGCGAAGCATGTATCTCAAAGGATTGAAAAATGAAAGCAGTCCTCTGTACAACAAAGAGCTGCAAAGAACCGCTGCTCATACCACAGATAGATCTGTCTTATTTGATTTTATAACCTCTGAGTCCTTTATTCAAAATAAAGTAAGTGAACAGATCAAATTAATTCAACAGGAAGAAACAACATTAGCCTCTGATTCGATTTCGGGTAACACCCTTGTTGAGGAAGATCTCAACGCCAGTAAAAACTTTACTCAAGTTATAGATGCAGACCTGTTTGAAAAGAAAAAAGAGACTTCCATTGAAGAGGCGCCATTAGAATTTGATAAAAATGAAACCTATAGTTTCTCACAATGGTTGCAATTAACAAGTTTGACCCCTATAGATCGAAAGGAAGCCCCTCAAGAAAAAAATCCAGTAATCGTGGATGAAGAATTTAAAAAAGCTAAAAAGGTAGAAGAAGATATTCAAGAGGCAGATGACCGTGCAAGAAAAATGGCTCGCATCGATCAATTCCTTGCTGAAAAGCCTAAAATCAAGCCTCGCAAGTCTTCCAGTAATCCCGTTAACATAACCAACCACTATCAAGATCCGAGTCAATTTATGACGGAAACTTTAGCCAAGGTTTATCTCGCTCAGAAAAACTATTCCAAAGCTCTGAAAGCTTATGAGGTTTTAGTATTGCAACATCCAGAAAAAAGTGCTTTCTTTGCAGACCAAATTCAAGAAATTAAGAATTTACAAAGTAACCCTACATAATGACAACATTCTATATCTTTTTAGCGCTTATCGTACTGGTATCATTTTTATTAATCGTGGTGATCATGGTGCAAAACCCTAAGGGTGGCGGATTATCATCAAGTTTTGGCGGCGGCGGAACGCAGCAATTAGGTGGTGTAAAGAAAACTGGTGATTTTTTAGATAAAAGTACCTGGGTTCTTTCTACAGCTCTTTTAGTGCTTATTCTTCTCGCAAGTACAACACTTATTCAAGGGAAAGAGCAAAGTGCTATTGATGTTACAGACCCAACATCAGTTGAGGCTCCTGTAAGCACACCAAGTCCAGCAAACACAACAACTGAAGAAACGTCTACTGACAAGTAGTATGTTAAAAACATAACAGTAACTGACAAAATATCCAGCTCTTAAGGCTGGATATTTTCATTTGCAGCAGTTTTGTCAGTGAATAACAATTGGCACATTTATGGGGACTGCGTGAAGAACACTAATCACATAAACATTTTTCAAAATGGCATTACATATTCAACCTTTATCAGACCGAGTAGTTATTGAACCAACTGCCGCTGAACAAAAAACAGCTTCAGGTTTATACATTCCTGATACAGCAAAAGAAAAACCACAACAAGGAAAAGTTGTTGCAGTAGGAAAAGGAAAAAAAGATCACGAGATGACTGTAAAAGTGGGAGACACCGTTCTTTATGGAAAATATAGTGGTACGGAATTAAAATTAGACGGTAGTGATTATTTAATCATGCGTGAGGAAGATATTCTTGCGATCGTATAAATTTTAGAGGATCCGCTTTCGCGAAAGCGGAAGCATCAATCAACTGATTACTAATAACTACGATTTTTGTAAATCACAGGAATCATTAACAAAAACAAAATGGCAAAAAATATAAAATTTGATATAGAAGCAAGAGACGGAATCAAACGTGGTGTTGATGCACTTGCAAATGCAGTAAAAGTAACATTAGGACCTAAAGGTCGTAACGTCATCATCGGTAAATCGTTTGGCGCTCCAGTAGTAACTAAAGATGGTGTAAGTGTTGCTAAAGAAATTGAGCTTTCAGATGAACTAGAAAACATGGGTGCTCAAATGGTAAAAGAAGTTGCTTCAAGAACAAACGATCTTGCAGGTGATGGAACTACTACCGCTACAGTACTTGCTCAAGCCATCGTAAAAGAAGGCTTGAAAAACGTAGCTGCTGGTGCTAACCCAATGGATTTAAAGAGAGGTATCGACAAAGCTGTTGCAGCCATCGTTAAAGATCTTGAAAAGCAAGCAAAAAAAGTAGGTGACTCGAGCGAGATGATCAAACAAGTTGCTTCTATTTCTTCCAACAATGACGAAGTTGTAGGCGATCTTATTGCTAAGGCTTTTGGAGAAGTAGGAAAAGAAGGTGTGATCACTGTTGAAGAAGCAAAAGGAACAGAAACTTATGTGGACGTTGTAGAAGGAATGCAGTTCGACCGTGGGTATTTATCTCCATACTTCGTTACTAATTCTGAAAAGATGACCACTGAGTTAGAGAATCCTTATATCTTATTATTTGATAAGAAAATCTCTACCATGAAAGAATTGATGCCTATTCTAGAGCCAGTTGCTCAGACAGGTAAACCACTTCTTATCATTGCTGAAGACGTAGATGGAGAAGCACTTGCTACTCTAGTCGTAAATAAATTAAGAGGTTCATTAAAAATTGCCGCTGTTAAGGCTCCAGGTTTTGGTGACCGTAGAAAAGCAATGCTGGAAGACATCGCTATTTTAACTGGTGGTACCGTAATAAGTGAAGAAAGAGGATTTACTCTTGAAAACGCAACAATGGAAATGTTGGGAACTTGTGAGAAAGTTGACATCAATAAAGACAACACGACTATTGTAAACGGAAGCGGTACAGCTGAAGATATCAAGTCTCGCGTAGGACAAATCAAGTCTCAAATAGAGAATACCACTTCTGACTATGATAAAGAAAAACTTCAAGAACGACTTGCAAAACTTGCTGGTGGAGTTGCTGTACTTTATGTAGGTGCTGCAAGTGAAGTAGAGATGAAAGAAAAGAAAGACCGAGTAGATGACGCACTTAACGCCACTCGCGCAGCTGTAGAAGAAGGAATCGTTGCCGGTGGTGGTGTTGCTCTTGTACGTGCAAAGGCTGTTCTTTCTAAAGTAAAAGCTAATAACGCCGACGAGGAAACTGGAATCGCTATCGTGGCTCGTGCTGTAGAATCTCCTTTGAGAACTATCGTAGAGAACGCAGGTGGTGAAGGAAGTGTGGTTGTTTCTAAAGTACTAGAATCAACAGGGAATTACGGTTATGATGCTAAAAACGATAAGTATGTAGACATGCTTAAAGAAGGTATTATCGATCCTAAAAAAGTAACTCGTGTCGCATTAGAAAATGCAGCATCTGTCGCTGGAATGATCCTTACCACAGAGTGTGCCCTTATAGAAATCAAGGAAGACAACGCAGGTGGTGGCATGCAAGGCGGAATGGGCGGAGGAATGGGTGGAATGATGTAAATCATTTTTTAAACTCTATAATTTAATCAAGCCATCTCTTAAGAGATGGCTTTTTTTGTTTGCTCCCTCAATTACTTAAAACGCTACTTTTGATCAATATAAAAACCTACTCACCCCCTTAGCTATCAAAACCTAGGCATACTCTTGCTATTTACTTTTTTTATAAGCTGCTAAGAAGAAGTCTCAATTAGTGCTCCCAGTATATACCTAACAGACATCAAATCCTTCCTGAAAAAAAAGTCGAGACCTCTCGCCTCTTTTTTCGTTTATGATATGCGTGGTGAAAAGGTAAAAACGATGAATTCCAGAGATCGTTTAACTAAAATAGACGTGAGCATTCTATCCAGTAGGTTATAATATATAGAGGTTAGAACTTTAAAAATTTTATTAAAAAACAACCTAATCATTCCCTTGGGATTTCAAATAGCACTTGCCCTATAACAAAGTTATTTGCTTCAGTATAACTATATATTGTATTGCCATCTCGCTTTCGCGAAAGCGGAATTTCCATAAACTTAACTCCTCTTTTTGGAACAAATTGAGAAAACTTCCATCGCGTTAACGCCTTGTTAAGAAATATTGAACTTTATCATAATATATTTAGGACATCAATAAAAACTATAAATCAATGCGAACAATTAAAATGTTGATGGTACTGCTCCTTGCTGTATCTGTGACAACTAGCTGCTCCATTTTCCAAGGGAAAAAGAAAGCGCCAGCAGACAAAACAGCTTCAGATAAGAAGCCTAAAAAGGGGGATATCCAGCCTTATTCTAAGGTCATCACTAAAGAAGCTAAGAGTGATGAAGGGCTATTCACAGTACACCAAGTAGAAGACAAATGGTTCTACGAGATTCCAGACAGCCTTTTTAACAGAGAGATGTTAATGGTAACTCGTATCGCAAAGACCGCTGCAGGCCTAGGCTTCGGTGGTGGAAAGCAAAACACACAAACCTTAAGATGGCAAAAAAATAACAAAGATGTTCTTTTAAGAGTAGTTTCTCACGAAGTTGTGGCAGCAGATTCTTTACCGGTAAGTATTGCGGTAGAAAACTCCAATTTTGAGCCAATTCTCTATTCTTTTCCTGTAAAAGCAATTAAAAAAGACAGCCTTACTAATAATACCGTTATCGATGTTACAGACTTCTTTACTAAGGACGTAAAAGCGATAGGGTTCCCGCAAAGAGCTCGAACTAGATTGAAGATAAGTAGGCTAGACGATTCTAGATCTTACATAGATACGCTGCGCTCTTATCCTCAAAATATTGAATCAAGACATGTGAAAACTTATTTTTCAAGCAGCCCACCTTCTAATGGTAGTGTTCAATCTATCTCTTTAGAAATGAGCAACTCTATGATTCTTTTACCTAAAGTGCCTATGAAGAGACGTTACTTTGATCAACGCGTAGGATGGTTTGCTAGAGGACAACAAGATTATGGCCTTAATGATCAAAAAACGAAGACGGTTACTTACTTAGACCGTTGGAGACTTGAAGTAAAAGAGGAGGACCTGGCAAAATTCAACGCTGGCGAACTGGTAGTACCTAAAAAACAAATTGTTTACTACATCGACCCTGCGACTCCTGTACAGTGGAGAAAATACATCAAACTAGGAATTGAAGACTGGCAAGTTGCCTTTGAAGCTGCTGGTTTTAAAGAAGCTATTATAGCAAAAGACGCGCCTACTAAGGAAGAGAATCCAGAATGGAGCCCAGAAGATGTGCGTTACTCTGTCGTAAGATATTTAGCATCTCCTATTCCTAATGCAAATGGACCTCACGTAAGTGACCCAAGATCTGGAGAAATTCTTGAAAGTGATATCAACTGGTATCATAATGTAATGACTTTATTACACAACTGGTTCTTTATTCAAACGGCAGCTATCAATCCTGATGCTCGTATGAATAACTTTGATGATGAAGTGATGGGACGTTTGATACGTTTTGTTAGTTCTCATGAAGTAGGACACACATTAGGACTGCCTCATAATATGGGAAGCTCTATCGCTTATCCAGTAGAAAAATTGAGAGACCCTGCTTTTACAAAAGAATTTGGTACTGCTCCTTCCATCATGGATTATGCACGTTTTAATTACGTAGCACAACCAGAAGATGGTGATGTTGCTTTAATGCCAGAAGTAGGTCCTTATGATAAATATTCTATCGCATGGGGTTACAAGCCTATATTAGATAAATCAGCTAAAGAAGAAAAAGAAACTTTAGACGCTTGGATTCTTGAAAAAGCTGGAGATCCAGTTTATAGATTTGGTCGTCAGCAATTTGGTGTAATCGATTATACTTCTCAAACAGAAGATTTAGGAGATGATTCTATGCTTGCAAGTGAATATGGTATTAAAAACCTAAAGCGTATCGTTCCTAATTTAGGGAAATGGACAGGTGAAGAAGGAGAAAATTTTGACGAACTAGAAAATATGTACGGTCAACTGGTAGGACAGTTTAACCGTTATATGGGTCATGTTTCTGGAAACATAGGTGGAATTAAAGAAACATACAAAGCCTACGGTCAAGAAGGTGCTGTTTATGAGCATGCTCCTAAAGACAAGCAGGAACGAGCGATGACTTTCTTAAACACTCAATTATTTGACACACCAGAATGGTTGATCGATCAAAACATATTCAACAGGATTGAACCTGCTGGCGGAATCGAAAGAATACGCAGCATACAAGTACGCACATTGAACAATGTTCTTGACTTTGGACGTATGGCTCGTCTTATGGAAAATGAAGAAGTAAACGGTAACAGCGCCTACGGATTACTAGACATGATGACCGAATTGAGAAAAGGACTTTTCAAAGAACTTCCAAGAGGTCAAACCATAGATCGTTACCGTCGTAATCTACAAAGAGCTTATGTAGAAAGATTAGCCTTTATAATGACTAATGATGCCCCACGTGGTCGTTTTGGCGGTACAAGTATTGATGTAGCACAAAGTGACATCAGACCTATTGTCCGTGCGGAATTAGAAACACTTAAGAGAGATGCCGCTCGTGCAACTAATCGCACTAGCGATAGACTATCAAAAATTCACCTAAGAGATTTAGAAGAAAGAATCGATATGATTCTAGACCCTAAATAAGCTTAGCATAATTGTATTCTTAGAAACTGGTTACTCTTTAGTAACCAGTTTTTTTTATGCCTAAAAACTAGAGACAAATAAAAAAAGAGCTTCAAAACACTTACTAGAAAATAATTGAAATGTATTTAAGAGACAGTCTGCTTCTTAGAGATAAAATAGAAACCAGGGACTAAAATAAACAGTAGAATAGGGTGAATTAAAAACCTCCTGATATAGAACAAGGTCATTTTTACCCATTCATCCTCTAGAGGTAGTAAAATAAAAAATGCAGCTAATAGAATGATAAAACTAAACAAATGAACCCATAAGGTAGCTTTGACAAACTCTTTGCTTTTGTACAAGAACCAGATAATACATACGGTGAACAACAAGTTGATGAAGTAACGGAACACGGTTGAAATGAGATAAAGACCCTTATCTACATCCGGTAGCTGTTGTAATTGAAAGTTGGATTTAAAATAAGCAATAAAAGGATCGTAAAACAAGTCGTTTTCTAACAAACGAACTGATGCCAAACCTAATAGCGATATCACGATAAGAACTACAGATATGATTTTATTCAACTTCCTCAGGCTTTACATTTCTAATCCAAAAAATCCATAGCAAAACTACCGCTCCATAAATCACTCCTGGGAATATGATTTCATGAGAAAATTCGGCATAGTCAGAATAGTCGTAATAAACGATCCCTAAAACCACCAGTCGGATTAAGTTCACTATATATATGAATACAATTCCAATGATTAAAAAAGAGAGGGTCTTCTTCCAGCCTCTAGCAAAAGCAACTACAAAAGATGTAAATAAGATCATCAAACTTACCGCATTACAACCTTCAATGACGCGATATACTTTGACTTCATTAATAAACATCATTACCGAAGGAAGCTCTGGAGAATTTAAGGTTTGAGCCTCATAGCCCATTAGTCTTAATAATTCTTGAGTTTGATAACTCACTTGGGCAGTTATAGGATCTGGATAAAGTTGTTGACCCCATTCCATACTTATGAAAAAATAATAACCAATAGAAAAAAGGATGTATAACATTGCAAAAATGCCTACAAACTTAAAAACTGGATAATACGGCTTTAACGCTTTCAATGCTTATTATTTAAGGCAAAGTTAGTTATTAAAACAAAACCATGACCTAGCTTTGTACCTTATTATTTCCCTATGAAAACAGACGCTTTAAAACCTCAAGTTAGTAGTATTATCAATCAGCCAGATGTGGTGATTAAAGATAAAATGCAAGCTATTTGCGACTTACTTCAATCAGCTATAGCTACTTATGATTGGGTAGGTTTTTATATGGCCCATGAAACAGAACCGACTCTACATTTATGGAATCAAGCCGGAGAACCTACCGACCATACGGTAATTCCATTTGGTAAAGGGATTTGTGGCCAAGTGGCTGTGTCTAATGCAAATTTTGTGGTGGATGATGTTCATGCACAAGATAATTACATCGCTTGTAGCATTCACGTGAAAAGTGAAATCGTTATTCCGATGTTCAAGAATGCTAAAAACATTGGACAGATCGATATAGATAGCAATACAGCAAATGCTTTTAACCAAGAAGACGAGCGCTTTCTAGAGTGGATCAATCAGCTTGTGGCGGCACAGTTGTAAGATACTTCTAACCTCCTACTGCAAAATGTGCCTTTTATTCTATTATAGCGTAATAATTAATTAAATTGCCGTTATGAATTACTTGCTTTATTTTGATCCTGGACTAGGAATGATGATCGCTCAAGCGGCAATAGCGGCATTAGCTGGATTTGTTTTATTCTACAAAAAAGTCATCACCGTTGTAAAAGGCTGGATAGGTTTAAAAAAACAACAAAAAGACAGTAGTTTTGACAGCAACTATGAACAAGATTCTGAAAGCAACTAATGCTTAGGCATCCATCTTCATACAGAGATCCCTCTGGTTTTGTATACAAAGAAAAAGGGGTCTTTTACCGACAGATCCATCCAGTGTATTTTGAAGAGTACCGCAAGGCAAAAAATGCTGGGATTTATCAAAAGCTTTTTGATAAAAAATGGCTCATCCCCCATAAGGAAATCAGTAGTGATGAAGAAAAGGTTATTATTCTTCCAGAACAGTTAGACTTTATTACTTATCCTTATGAGTGGAGTTTTAGCCAATACAAACACGCTGCGCAACTCACACTTAGGCTTCAAATTTTCCTTTTAGAAAATGACTTTTCCTTAAAAGACGCCAGTGCTTTTAACATCGCCTTTCATAAAGGTAAAGCCGTATTTATAGATACCTTGAGTATCGAGCAGTATAAAGAAAATACGCCATGGAGAGCCTTAAAGCAATTTAACGAACACTTTTTTGGACCTTTACTTCTCGCTCAAAAATACGGTGGGCAGTATTTAAAAACCCTTCAGCATTCTATTAACGGGATGGCCTTAAGTGACGTTAAACGACAGTTGCCTTTTACCTCTAGATTCCACCCTATTATTTTTAGTCATATTCACTTGCTTTCAAAATCTGACGTTAAGGAAAACTCTGAAAAAACAGAAAGCAAAGAGGCACATCTTTCCAAGTCTTCTCAGATAAAAATGTTGCAAGCTCTAGAACAGCATATCAACAACATGACTTCTAAAGAAAATACAGAGTGGTCCAGTTACTATGATCAGATCAATTATCAAGCAGCGTCCTTTCATACCAAAAAGAAACTCATTAAAGAATGGTGTGCTGCTATAGAAGCTCGTAAAATAATAGACCTAGGTGGTAATGACGGCACCTTTGCAAAGGAATTACTAGACCAAGCAGATCAGATTATTGTGAGTGATATAGACCAACCCGCAATAGATCAATGCTACTTGGATCAATTGAAGTCTAAAGAAAATAAGCTCATCCCTTTGGTTTGCGATTTGATGCAGCCTTCACCGGCTATAGGATTCCATCATCAAGAACGGGATTCTTTTAGCTCTCGAGTAATTGACTTTCAACCAGAAGTGACTATGGCTCTTGCTTTGATCCATCACATCACCTTGACGGGAAATGTTCCCTTTGAGATGAGTGCCGCTTATTTTGCTGAATTGTCCCCGTATTTGATCATAGAGTTTCCAGACCGAGAGGACAGCTGGGTGAAGTTTATATTAGACAGCAAACGAGATGCTCGTCATTTATTTGATGATTATAGTGTTTCCGCTTTCGCGAAAGCGTACCAAAAGCAATTCAAATTGATCAAATCAGAGAAAATCGAAGGTACCGAACGCACATTATTTCTTTTTGAACGACATGAAGGATAAAATAGTAAAATACCTGTCTAGTAAAGATCACTTTTGGTGGACAGTGACCCTACTTCCTGGCTCTTACGCTATCATTTATTTATACCTTAAAAACTATACAGTAGTCAATTCATGGCAACAACTCAGTAGTTTTATAGCTTGTTTTGTGTTGATACCGAGCTTTCTCTTTCTATTACTTGATTTATTATTTAAAAGAAAAATGCCTGAAAGAAGGGCACAATTGTACTGGTCCTTTCTGCTGATCAATTTCTCCATTATCTTCTCTCTTTCTATTTATTTAGGATGGAGGTGGAAAGCCTTGATATTAGTTGCTCTATTAGCAATAGCTGCTTCCTTTTTTATGGCAAAACACTATAAGAAAATTGTTTTGCTTCTCAGCATCATGTGCCTGGTTGCCGCAGGCCAATTACTTTTTTTTATAAGCTCGTCTGTCCTCTCTAGTGAAGACTGGGTGCAACCTATGGCATTTGAATCTAGTGTCTTTCAAAAGAAGCCCAATGTGTATTTGCTGCAGCCGGATGGATATGTAGGTCAGCAAGCAGCAAATAACGATAGCTATCAATTAGATAACCATAGCTTTTACGATACTATGAAAGCACAAGGTTTTCAGTTTAATGCTGATTTTAGAAGCAATTATCCCACCACCCTTGCTTCTAACAGTACCTTGTTTACTGCGCACCATCACTACTTGCATTATGGAGAAATAAATAATGAACTGATGAATGCTAGAGACATTATTCTTGGAGACAATCCTGTACTAACCACCTTTGTAAATAATGGATATAAGACTAATTTAATCTTAGAACATTCTTATCTCCTGCTCAATTATCCCGAGGTTTCTTATGATACCAATAATGTAAACCGCAGTGAACTGTCGCCATTATTACCTAACTACTTTTTAGGAAAGGACTATAAAAAAGATTTTGAGACCCAAGTTTTAAGTGCCACTGAAGATCCTCAGTTTTACTTTGTAGAGATTCTTCATCCGGGTCATATTTCATTTAGTAAGGATCGAGAAGACGCGATAACCTTTGAAAAAAACAAATACCGAGAAGAGATCAAGTCCATTTCGTCACAACTTATCGATATGGTTCAATTCATCGAATTAAATGATCCTGAAGCAATTATTTTGATTGTTGCAGATCACGGAGGCTTTGTAGGTTATACGCATACTGGGGCTGCTTATATGCAGCCAGAGAAGGACCTAGCGCTTAAGGAAAGTGTTTTTAATGCCTTATACGCGGTAAAAGCACCTCAGGGTTTTGATCCGTTTCAAAAAACGGTTAGAAGTTCTATAGGAGTTTTCCCTGCCTTGTTTGATTACTTATCAGGGGATTTGGCCCCTTCTACAAGCTCCTTTGATAACAGCAGTTATTTGCTCATCAAATCTGATGCTAGGAAGGTACTGTACCAATATTACGACACCCATGGAAACTCTGTGATGGAGAAGGTAGAGAAACCTTGATTTCAAGGCATAAAAAAAGGCCTTCATTGCTGAAGACCTTTTGTGGAGTCGAAGCGATAAAGTTCGAACCTTTTGAATGAAGATGTTGGGTTAATGTTCTCTAAATCTATTAATTTTTAAAATTTGAAACAACCCCCCATTCGTTCTATTTCTGCTCTGGAAATCCCCATTTTTTTTGCAAGGATTTGCCAGTTGGAAACTACCTCAAGGATTTGGTCAATAATTAATTGAGCTTCTTCTGGCTTTAATCTAAAGTAAGGCGCAACCGATAATGCTAGTTCTAAATTTTGAGAGTTATCCTCGCTGTCTATATTCAATTTAAGTCCATTACCACCTTCTATTGGGTTTATATCATAGGCAGGAGAAAGTGTCCAGCCGCCTTCAGATAATATAAAACCGTGATTACGTAAATGGTCATCTGTGTTAGAAACACAAATATTGAACACTACACGCGTCCATAACTTTACTAAATCTTTGTCGATGTTCGCACCATTTTGCATCAAGAACTCTACAAGGTCTAAATAGCTTGCACCATCTTGATGATCTACACCATCTGTATAACCCAATAAAGTCATAGCCGAAGCAAAATGAATACGTTGCTTATCTGCAGTCCTATCAAAACGTTTAGTAATGAACGTATGCTGATGGTGTGAGAATTTTTGTATTCTGGACTCTGCCATATCAATACCACATTGTATTGCCAACTCATATGTAAGCTGTTCCCAGGCGCCAATATCTTTATCATCATTGCCACTTGGGAACTTTGCAATCCATAAGGAGCCATCTGTATCTTGAACATTTGCTTTTGGCCTTGCTCCACCTAAAGAAGAACCTGGAGCCATTAACATATTTAACCATTGTAAGTACTCTGGGTCATCTGGTGCATCATCACTTTCTAATTGTAAACTGGCATATTCTAAATCTCTTAAAGCTGTCCACGCTGGAGCAGACATTTGTGCATTATCATCTAGAAACGGACCGTCCACAGAGGTTTTAAAACGCAGTGCACCCATTCTATTAGCATCAAAAACGCCAAGAACATAATCAGACTCAAAAAGGTTGCGTGGTTTGCGTTCTTCTTTTCTAGCTATTGCGGCTTCTTTTCTTCTCATTAATAATCTTCCCCAGCGATCTGGAGAGGAGTCTAGAAAAATACCGAAATTAGACTTGTCTTCATTTAAATATTGTGGTCCAGAAAACAGTCGTAAATCTGGATCGATAGCTGTAGCTTCTTTAAGCTTTAGCCATTCTTCATTGTACTCAAATGAGAATAGCTCTTTTCCCTTATTGAGAGAAGCATATAATACTCCCATTAAGGTAGGCTCATTAAAACCAACCCAATGAGCATACACTAATATTTCTTTTCTTTCAGCACTCATTATTTATTGTTTTTCTTTGGTGCTCTTTCTTTAACTGTTAAATCAGCATCTTGAATTTTACGCCCTAAAACATCATCATTCGCCACTGTTAAGAGATCTTTTTCTAAACCTAAGACCAGTAATGTTTGCAAATAGTTGCCCATAGATACAGATCCTTTACCTTCTTCAATTTTCCAAAGTGTAGACCTACCAATGTTTGCTCTTTCAGCAACCTGCTCTGCACTTAACTTTCTTCTTAATCGCGCTAGGCGGATATTCTCTCCTAATTGAGAAAGAATTTTCTCTGCTTTTGGTAGTAATATAGTTTTCTTTTTAGGCATAATGTGTCATATAAAATACAAATATAGTATTATTTGTGTCATATATGAAACGTTACGTTGATTTTATAGATAGGGGTTAATGAGGAGAGTGGTGTTAATTTAATAAAAAAAAATCCTCATAATCAATAGATTATGAGGATTTGTGGGCACAGTTGAAGTAGTTTATACCGAATTTACTTCGGTAAACCCCCGATGCTCTGAACCAACTGAGCTAAGCGCCGATTAGTTTTTCGATCATCAAGCTACTTTTCCACTTTTTGATTTGGTTTTCTCTCTTTATGGCTTCTCTTCGAGTGTCAAATTCCTCAACGTATTTGATGTTCCAATCTTTTGCTTTAGAAGTAAATCCTGTTGTACTTGCAAGATGTTTATTTAGGCGCTCCTTTACATCTTGGGTAGAACCAATGTAATAGCGATGAAGCTTTTCAGAGAATAATATTTAATACCCATTTATCATTCAAATACCGTATAAAATTAGTTTCTTTTTTATCCATTTGTCGTCATAAAATAGAACCATAGCCACTGCTATGCTTAGATTCTATTCCTAAACTGAATAAAAGATAATTCAAATTTTTAATACGTCATTTAAAAAACAAATTGGTATACGTGTAGTACTTCATGGAAATAAAAAAAGGTCTTCATTGCTGAAGACCTTTTGTGGGCGCAGAGGGATTCGAACCCCCGACCCCTTGGGTGTAAACCAAGTGCTCTGAACCAACTGAGCTATGCGCCCGATTATTTTTTTATAGTCAATATTCGGAAACCTGACTCTCCCGATCTAAATCGGGATGCTCTGAATCAACTGAGCTATGTGCCCTAAAGCGGTTGCAAATATACAACTGTTTTTATTTCTGCAAAGAAATAAAAACAGATTTTTTAAATAATTTCAGCTACCACAAAAGTGCTTCCTGTCGCCAGAATGACATCTGCTTTTGAAGCCCTTTTCTGAGCAGTTTTAAACGCCTGATTTATAGAATCAAAACTCTCAAAATTCAATTGAAACGAATTCAAATGATTCCCTAACACTTCTATTTCCATTCCCCTTGGGATATCTGGCTTAGAGATATAATAAAATGCCGTTTTAGGCAATAGCTTTATGACACTAGTAGCGTCTTTATCGCTTACCATCCCTAGAACTATATGAAGCTCTTTACATTTCTCTGCTTTGATTTGGTGCATAAGAATTCGTATTCCAGCGACGTTATGCGCGGTGTCTAGTATGGTTTTAGGAGATTCACTGACAACCTCATACCTGCCTCTTAAATTCGTATTTCTAACAACATTAAGTAAGCCGCTTTTCAAAGCAGCTGAAGAAATAGTGAAATCCTCTTTTCTTAACAGCTCCATTACTTTTTCAGCCACTCTAACATTAGATGCTTGATAGCTCCCTTTAAGGTCTGTGGGTTGGTGGGCAGTTCTATGGTCGATAAAATAAACAGGACTATTTAGAGAGGTTGCTTTTTCTTTAAAAAGCTTTTTTAAGTGATTTCTTCTTTCTCCAATCACAACTGGAATACTTTTTTTAATAATTCCAGCTTTTTCAGCTGCAATTTTTAAATAGGTATTTCCTAATATGGCGGTGTGATCTTTATCAATATTAGTGATAGCGGTCACCACAGGGGTAATGATATTAGTGGAATCCAGTCGTCCTCCTAATCCGGTTTCAATAACCGCGACATCTACTTTTTGCTCTTTAAAATATTGAAAAGCCATTCCTACAGTCATTTCAAAAAAAGACAGTTGATGCTCTTTAAAAAAAGATTTATTTTGATCCACAAAGTCCACTACAAACTGCTCTGAACACATTTCTCCATTGATTCTAATACGCTCTCTAAAATCTTTGAGATGTGGCGATGTATAAAGACCTACTTTGTAACCAGCTTCTTGTAAGACACTAGCAACCATATGGCTGGTAGAACCTTTACCATTTGTTCCAGCGATATGTATGCTTTTATAAAATGTATGTGGATGAGCTAAGTGTTGATCAAGACTGATACTGTTTTTCAGATCTGCTTTGTAGGCTATCTTACCTGCTCGTTGGTACATCGGTAGCTGAGAGAAAAGCCACTCTAAGGTTTTTTTATACGTAGACAAAGCTATTCTCCTACTTTAAATATCACCTCAATAAAACCTATTTGTGTTTCTTTTGCTTGAGGAGCGGCGCTAAATTTATAAGTCATAGCACTCTTCTCAGCAGCAATAAGTAAACATGCAGCACGATTTGTTGTTCCCTTTTTTCCTGGGGTAGCTTTTTTAACTTTCCCTGATCGATCTACTTCTATCTCAACGATCACTTTACCGGTTTCATCACAAGTGGGAAGTATACCTCTCCCGGCAACTTTACCACGCCCCTTAAGACCATAGCCTTTACCACCTTGCCCACTTCCTGGAGCACCGTAATAAGTGTTAGCATACGGATCGCCATTGATATCACCTTTGTTCCCTGGTCCATCTCCTGGCCCTTCACCTGTATTGGTTTCTCCATCTGCGGTTTCGGCACCAGTGACGCTATTCAAAGCATCGAGTACAGACGAGTCTGGCTTTGGATCCGGCTTTGGTTTTACAGGTTTTGCCGCAGGCTTAGTCGGTTTTGTTGTAGGTTTTACTGTTGGATCAGAGACGACTGAAGGGGCCTCTGTGTTTTCTTGAGTAACTACATTCTCTACTTGAGGTGTTTCTGGCTGTGTAACTTGTTCTGGATTAGACTGTGGTGCCACTTTAGTCGTCTTTGCTGGCTCTACCGGCCCAGAACCTACAGCAGTATTACCAAAATTAATAGCTATCCCAGAATCTTCAGGTGCTTCAATGACATTAATTATGGAGACAAATCTAAATAATAGAACGAGCAAGACCACCAGTAAGACACTGATAGCTGCTGATTTTTTTTGTTCTTTTGTCTTCAGGTAACTCATGACTAATTATTTTTTACAGCAAGTACAATTTGAATTTTATTCCTGTTGGCTATATCCATAACTCTTACAGAATGTCTTACCGCGGCGTCTTTATCAGACCGCAACATGATGGTAGGTTTTTCTTTCCCCTGCAGCACTGATAGAATTTTAGTTTCTAAATCTTCTTCTGTAGCCTGTGTAGCATCCACGTAAAAAACACCTTCTTTTGATATACTTACGGTGACTTTACCTTGGGTTTGCGTTTTCCCGCCAGCACTAGGAAGCAATAAATCTAAAGCCTCTGGAGTGATCGATGGAGATGTGAGCAAAAAGAATACCAAAAGCAAAAACACGATATCAGTCATGGACGACATCGAGAATTCTGGACTTACCTTATTTCTACCTCTTAAGTTCATAATTAAGCTGGTTCATTTAAAAGATCTAAGAAGTCAGATGCATTTTCTTCCATTTGATGCACCACTTTATCTGTTTTAACTACTAAATGGTTGTAACCTATATAGGCTACAATACCTACTATAAGACCTGCCACAGTAGTAATCATCGCCGTGTAAATACCACCTGCTAGACTACCCATGTCTGCGCTACCTCCTGCGTCTGCTAGAGTTTTAAAAGCGATAACCATACCTATAACGGTACCTAAAAACCCGATCATAGGAGCAGCGCCGGCTATAGTGGCCAGCATGCTTACGTTTTTCTCCAATTTATACACTTCAAGTCTTCCTGCATTTTCAATAGCACTATTGATGTCCTCAAGAGGAGAACCTATGCGGCTTATTCCTTTTTCTGTAAGTCGTGCTACAGGAGAATCTTCCTTTGCACAAAGCATTTTTGCATTGTCTAGACGACCATTAGAAATATGATCCTTTATCTGCAGCATGAAATTGCTATCAATTTTTGAACTGGCCCTTATCTTCATAAGACGTTCAAAGTAAATATAAAGAGCAAAAAATAACAGAAGAATCAGTACGCCTATAATCACCGTTCCAGATGGGCCTCCAGCGGTAATTAAGCCTAATAAAGATTGAGATTCTTCATTTACAAGTGGAGCTGCCTCTGTTGTAATTCCTGCGGTTTCTTGAAAAAGTAGGTTCATTAAAGTATGTGATTAATATGTTTGTTAACGAGTTCCTTAACATTTCATTGTCTTGAACTATAAATTTGATTTTTAAAAGTCTGCTTTCGCGAAAGCGAGATAAAAAATAATCTCCTGCAATAATACTCTTTTCTTACAAAAAGAACACCACACATGCTAAACCTACCAATGTCAAAACAATGGTATACGGAAATGCCATCTTTACCATCTTACCATAAGATAAGTTAATTAAAGGTGCCAAAGCAGAAGTCAACAAGAACAAAAATGCTGCTTGCCCATTAGGTGTAGCCACACTAGGTAAATTAGTCCCTGTATTAATAGCTACTGCAAGGTGCTCGTACTGTTCTCTTGTAATAGCCCCTGCCTCGTATGCAGTACTTACTTCATTGATGTAAACCGTAGCTACAAATACGTTGTCAGAAATCATACTTAAGAATCCATTTGCTAAATAGAAAATAGCCGGCTGGCTTTCTGGATCCTGACTCAATGCCCAGTCTATAATAGGAACAAATAAATGCTGATCGTGAATCATGGCAACAATAACAAAGAAAACTACTAATAGCCCCGTAAAAGGAAGTGCTTCTTCAAAAGCTTTACCTAGACTGTGCTCATCAATAATACCTATAAAAGCCGTTTGAATAACGATCAAACCTAACCCTATAAATCCTACTGGTGCTATGTGAAGAGCAAGACCTGTAATTAATAAAACAGCAGATATCGCCTGAACTACAAGTGCATATTTCTCTTTAGCTGTACGCTCTTCATCTCTTTTTTCCATCCATCCTTTTATAATATGTCTTACGACAGGAGGCATTTTCTGACCAAAACCAAAAGTTTTGGTCGTTTCTAACATGATGGTTGTTAAGATACCTGCCGCTAAAACCGGCATGGTAACTACAGTCATTACTTTAAAGAATTCAATAAAATCCCATCCCATTTTAGAACCAATCAATAAGTTTTGAGGCTCTCCTACGATAGTACAAACACCACCTAATGCAGTCCCTACCACACCGTGCATTATCAAACTACGCAAAAAGGAACGGAATTCTTCTAGAGTCTCACCGCTTAATTGCTCGCGGTCTAAGGTGTTGTCCTTATCAAGATCCAGATCACTAGAATGAATTTTATGGTACACATTGTAAAAACCTATTCCAACACTTATCAGCACCGCAGTAACCGTTAAAGCATCTAAAAAGGCTGATAATACAGCACTTAATAAAAGGAACACGAGGGATAACACAAGTTTAGACTTGATCTTTGTAAACAGTTTTACAAAAATATACATCAATAGTGGCTTCATAAAGTAGATACCCGCGACCATAAAAACAAGAAGGAGAATCACTTCAAGATTTTGAGATACCTCTGCATACACGCCACCCGTGATATGATTTCCTAATTCATCAAGAATAGGTTGATGTGTATTCTCGTCGATTTTATACATGGGATGTGTTAACCCCAACGCCAGTACTTGTATGGCTAGTAACCCACCAGACTGTAATGGATAACACTTTAAAGCCATTGCTAGACAGAAAATAAATTCTCCTATAAAAACCCATCCCATCACCGTACCACTCAAGGTAAAGTAACCTAAGACATTAAAGATTAAAAAAGAGATCATGGTCAACTTGAACCATTTAGGGCTGTTACCTAAGAAGTATTTCATCAAACTAATTGTTTAAGAGCGATTTCAAATGCAGTAGAACTGATTTGTTTTTTAGAGCTATTGTTATTAAATGTGTTTTGGATGGCGTTGCGTATGGTCATACTCGTATCATTAAATATCGCCTCATCTGTCATTTGCACTCGTCGTTCCATAAAGTAGGCAAATACTCTAGCCATACCACAATTAGATATAAAATCAGGTATCAAACTTACCTGCTCATCTGTATGTTCCATGATCGATCCAAAGAAGATTTCCTTATCTGCAAAAGGCACATTTGCACCGCAAGAAATAACTTCTAAACCAGAAGAGATCATTTGATCAATTTGATCTTGAGAAATCAATCTAGAGGCTGCACAAGGTGCAAAAATTTCTGTCTTTATTTTCCAAATTCGATCGTTCACTTCTTCAAAGGGAATTAATTCTTTGGCTTTTAAGTTGTTTCCATCTTTATGGATAAACAACTCTGTAATTTCTTCAAAGCTAAAACCGTCTTCATTGATCAGTCCGCCCACTTGGTCTATAATTCCAACTACTTTTGCTCCCATTTGTGAGAGATAAAAAGCAGCGGCACTTCCTACATTACCAAATCCTTGCACAACGGCACGTTTTCCTTTTACATCTCCTCCATAAATATCATAGAAGTGTTTTACCGCTTCTGCAACTCCATAACCAGTGATCATATCGGCCACTGTGTATTTTTTAGAAATATCTGGAGAAAATGACGGGTTTTCAATCACTTTAATTACTCCTTGACGCAATTGCCCTATTCGGTTGATCTTATCTGCCTCAGTAGGAGAAAAATGTCCGTTAAAAACACCTTCTTGCGGGTGCCATACCCCACAGTCTTCTGTCATAGGAATAACTTCGTGAATTTCGTCTACGTTAAGGTCCCCACCAGTACCGTAGTAACTTTTTAGCAAAGGAGAAACGGCTTTATACCAGCGTTCTAAAACACCTTTTTTACGAGGGTCTTGTGGATCAAAGTTGATTCCTGATTTTGCACCACCTATTGCTGGGCCAGAAACGGTAAACTTAATTTCCATGGTTTTGGCAAGTGAAAGCACTTCGTTTTTATCAAGTCCTTTTCTCATTCGGGTACCACCACCGGCAGCACCACCGCGTAAACTATTGATAACCGTCCACCCTTCAGCATCAGTCTCTGGGTCATTCCAGTGAAAAACGATTTCAGGATCGGCGTTTTCATAACGTTTAAGAAGTTCCTTCATATTACTATATTAGTTTGCACAAATATAACGTAGCTAAAAGTGGAAATCCACATTTTTAGATTTTCTTAAGGCACATAAATAACACCGCTGCTGTGATCCCGATCTGCCCCTGTAACACTAGAGAGGCAATTGTTCTCGTTACGCAGTTTCAAAACCCCTAAAAGCGCAAAGATCAATGCCTCTTTATGCTCAACGATGACGGCCTCTGGAATTATAATTTTAGCGCTGGAATGCATGCTTATGGACTCTATTAAATAGGTATTGAATGCGCCACCTCCAGTAATCAACAAGGTCTTTTCTGGTTCTAATTGTTTTGCAATTTGCACTGCAACATGTTCTGTATACGTGGCTATGATATCGCAGGTATCTTTTATTGGATCTAAGATTTGGAAAATATGAGCGTTTACCCATTCCATTCCCAATGATTTAGGAGCGTTTTGATGGTAATACTCTAAAGAGTTTAACTGTTCTAGTACGGGTGTTTGTATGGTTCCCGCTTTCGCGAAAGCGCCACCTGCATCATATTCCTTACCCAATTTCAAAGCGTAATGGTTGAGAACGACATTTACCGGACAAAGGTCATAAGCTATACGTTGTGCGTTTTGCTCAAAACTCATGTTTGCAAAACCGCCCAGATTCAAACAATAATCATAAGCCCCAAATAACAATCGGTCGCCTATGGGAACTAAAGGTGCTCCCTGACCCTGCAGAGCGACATCCTGAACCCTATAATCACAAACTACTCGTTGATTGATAAGTTGGGCTAGCTCTGGCAAATTTCCTATTTGTAGGGTGTAATTTTCTTGAGGTTGGTGAAAAATAGTATGACCGTGAGAGCAAACCGCTACTAAGTTATCGATTTTATGGGCATCAATAAAATTGAGGATTTTTTCGGCAAGGTATCTGGTGTATTTTAGATTTAATTGTTCAACTTCTCTCTTATTATAGGTTATTGCCTCAGCAAGCTGTTGCTTCATTTCGCTAGTATACGGCACCGTTATTGCCCTGTGAATATGAAAGCTCCAACTCTCTTTACGTACTAATGTGATGTACGCAATATCAATGCCGTCGAGAGAGGTGCCTGACATGATTCCTAAAACGTTATAGTACTGATGATTCATTAGTTAAAGGTGTTGAAAATGGGTGAGAATAGCATTAGATTTGCAAAACGGAAAAATAACTAAAAAATAAAAGAATAAATGGATTTTGGCCTAACAGAAGAGCATCTTATGATTAGAGATGCAGCGAGAGATTTTGCAAAAACGGAACTTTTACCTGGCGTTATAGAAAGAGATACACATCAAAGATTCCCGACCGAGCAAGTTAAAAAAATGGGCGAACTAGGTTTTCTTGGTATGATGGCATCTCCTAAGTACGGTGGCGGAGGAATGGATACTATTTCTTATGTACTCGTAATGGAAGAACTTTCTAAGGTAGACGCTAGTGCTTCTGTAATAGTTTCTGTCAATAATTCCTTAGTCTGTTGGGGTCTTGATACCTATGCTAATGAGGCACAAAAGGAAAAATACCTTACTAAATTAACTACTGGAGAATCTATAGGTGCTTTTTGTCTTTCTGAACCAGAAGCCGGTAGTGATGCTACTTCTCAAAAAACTACAGCTATAGACAAAGGGGACCATTATGTATTGAATGGTACCAAAAACTGGATCACAAACGGTAACAGCGCAGACTTTTACATCGTTATCGCTCAAACTGACAAAGAGAAGAAGCACAAAGGAATAAACGCCTTTATTGTAGAAAAAGGATGGGATGGATTTGAAGTAGGTGCAAAAGAAGATAAGTTAGGAATACGTGGTAGTGATACACACTCCTTGATCTTTAATGATGTAAAAGTTCCTAAAGAAAACAGAATCGGAGAAGACGGTTTTGGATTTAAATTTGCGATGAAATCACTTTCTGGTGGTCGTATAGGAATTGCTGCACAAGCCTTAGGGATTGCTGCTGGGGCTTATGAACTCGCTAGAGATTATTCAAAGGTGAGAAAAGCTTTTGGCACAGAGATCTGTAATCATCAAGCTATTGCTTTTAAACTAGCCGACATGCATACTAATATTACCGCAGCTCGTCACTTAGTAATGCAAAGTGCATGGGATAAAGACCAAGGCCGTGATTATGACATGAGCGGTGCAATGGCAAAGCTTTTTGCTTCTCAAACGGCTATGGACACCTCTGTTGAGGCGGTACAAGTTTTTGGCGGTAACGGCTATGTAAAAGAATACCATGTAGAGCGCTTTATGAGAGATGCAAAAATCACTCAGATCTATGAAGGAACGAGTGAGATTCAAAAAATAGTGATTTCTAGAGGTTTACTCAGAGATTAATTAAGATTCTAAATATATAGTAAAGAGCTGCAATTTTTGCAGCTCTTTTTGTTGAGCTACTTTGATAATAAAGTTTATTTTTACTATCTATGAAAATATTAGTTACTGGTGGATTGGGTTATATAGGCTCTCACGTTGTGGTAGAACTACAAGAACAAGGTTATGAAGTCCTTATTATAGATAATTTATCTAATACTTCTTTAGACGTTTTAGATAAGATCACCGCCATAACAACTATCCAACCCAGTTTTGAAAAGGTAGACGTCAGAGATAAAGAATCTCTATCCACATTTTTTGCTAAACATGATGATGTAAAAGGAATCATTCATTTTGCTGCTTCAAAAGCTGTAGGTGAAAGTGTAGAAAACCCATTGTTATATTATGAAAACAATATCAATGCTCTGGTGTATATGCTTCAAAACATCCAAGATAAAGAAACTAGCTTTATCTTTAGTTCTTCTTGTACAGTCTATGGACAAGCTGACAAATTACCAGTTACAGAAAATGCTGCCATAAAACCAGCTGAATCTCCTTACGGCAACACAAAGCAAATCGGAGAAGAGATTATAAGAGACACCTGTAAAGTAACACCACATTTAAATGCGATCGCTTTAAGATATTTTAACCCAATAGGAGCTCATAAGAGTGCTAAAATTGGTGAACTCCCTTTAGGTATTCCACAAAACCTAGTTCCTTATATTACTCAAACTGCCATAGGGCTGAGAGAACAACTTTCTGTTTACGGAAATGACTACCCTACTCGTGATGGAACCGCAGTAAGAGATTACATTCATGTGGTGGATCTTGCCAAAGCTCATGTCGCAGCTCTTTCTAGACTGCTCGAGAAAAAAGGAAAAGAAAACTTTGAAGTATTTAATGTAGGAACTGGAACAGGTTCTACCGTATTAGAAGTAATCACAGCTTTTGAAAAAGCCACTGGAAAAGAACTGAATTATAAAATTGTAGGACGCCGTGCTGGAGATGTAGTTGAAGCCTATGCACAGACTGATAAGGTAAATCAAGTGCTTGGATGGAAATCTACCTATTCTTTGCAAGAGGCTCTTGCTAGTTCTTGGGAATGGGAAAAAGCAGTAAGAAGAAAGTAACCGGTAAACCTTAAGCTGTCAAACCGATAAGAAACATGAATAGGCAATTCTATTTTTTATTTCTACCGATCAGAAGCTTTTCTTATTAAAAAAAGATGATCCAACGGCATAAGTAGACTTTTTGATTCACTGCTACTATTGATTGACCAACTGCTATAATTTACATTTTTTTGTTATCATTTCGCACCCGATTAGTTGGTCGTTTTTATCCCAGATCGAAGAGTTGATGATCTCGTTTTATTTAGGCCTCAATTGGCTTGCATTTTTATACGCCGACTGTCAGCTTATTTAGCATACAATCCTTTACATAACTCCTACTTCCTCATTAAAGCAATTAGATGAGATCTTTGATCGATTGATTATAGATGGGAAATCAGCTAGAGCG
>TARA_R110000751_G_scaffold264740_3_pt1 | contig 29641 bp, 26 predicted proteins | sample TARA_R110000751 | Tara Oceans TARA_R110000751 (sample SAMEA4398001) | marine metagenome | biome: Polar Biome; feature: [MES] marine water layer (ENVO:01000295) within the mesopelagic zone...; material: water (ENVO:00002006), including particulate matter (ENVO:01000060) such... | reverse complement strand
CCAGCCGGGCGCTGCCCAGCCCTGTTTCACCAGTATGGCCTGCCAGGCGAGCGCGGTATCCCTGTCGCTGTAAACGCTGGTCATGCGTGCAGCATAGCGGCGCAAATCTGGCGTCAATTCGCGATCAAGGAATGCGCGCACCTCTTCGCGGAAGCGCTCTTCTTCAGGTTGGAATGCAAGGTTCACTTTGCCGCTCCTACTGGGATCAGTGCGCCGGTGAAGCCGCCAGTCCCACTTTTAATGTCTGAAGTATACTTGCCTGTTTCTGTGGGCCCTTCCACAGGAATGTCGCCGGAAGACCCAGCCGGACGCAAGCTTGACCCGCGGGACTGGCAGGCACCGGGATACGTTCCGCTAGGGTACCCATGAAACGCACGACGCGCTCTCCGCGCGGGCTGAGATCGTATTCGGGTCCGAGTTGCAGCCGCTCGCGCACGGCTGGGGGAAGGATTGCGACAGCGGCATGCACGACGGCGCTCTGGAGTCCTTTGGGTACGCCGCGGGCAGCCCGTCCGGACTTCATGATATCCAGGAATTCCGTATTGATCGGGTGGGATTCAAAGCGAGGCAGCAATTGGTCCAGCATGGCGTGAAAGTCAGCCTCGCAGGTCAGTGGATGCTGGACACCGTACAGGTGGGCAACGGCTTCGCCCTCTCGGTAAAAGCGCTTTTTATCGGCGTCGGAGACTGGCGCGACAAAGCGATCATAGGCTGTAAGAAACCCATAGCTCGCTGTTGCACTCACCCAGTCGAGCAGGCCAACATCCAGCGCGCTATAAGGCTGGCCGGATGGCGTTACGCCTTTGACGCGGGCGTGCATGTTGGTGACGCCCTGGATCACCCGCCGGGCGGCGCTCTGTGGGCCGTAGACGCCGACCATGGCGGCAATGCCGGTTCGCCGCGACCGCCCAACTGGGTCTGTCTTGAACGTGGAATGGTCCCAGACGCCTGAGCGTATGCGCGCTTCTGCAAATTCAAGCAGGACGGCGGCGATACCGCCAACCCCCAAGGCGATCGGATTTTTGAAAACACGCCATGAAACCGACTCCGGCCCGGCAAAGGCGGCTTCGCCTTTGGGGTTCAGGAAGTCGATCTTCCAGCCGAGATAGGATTTCATTCCGAACATCGTAAGCGGGTCCTGACCGTAGGCATGGTTTCAGCCTAGCAGTAGCGGGAAGGGCGACCAAGGACAGACGCTGGGTAAGGGGGAATACCAATTGCGACTGGTACCGCGCCAAACAGGCGGTAAGCTACACGGGGTTGTTGTTGAAGCGGATATTTTCATGACGTCAGACGGATCTCGTCAGTTATCCACCGGGGTCAGCGTTCTCGCCGAGACGCTGGTCGGTCTTCGCGCCGATGGTGCCAGCCAGATACTGGGCCTGACCGGCTCGGTTGCTTCGGGGAAGACGACGCTTGCGCGCCTGTTGGCGGAATCGCTTTCACCGGAATTATCCGTTGAAACCGTGTCGACAGATGGGTTCCTGTTTCCCAATGCGGTCCTGCAGGAGCGCGACCTGATGATGCGCAAGGGCTTTCCAGAGACCTATGATCGCGCCGCCATGTCGGCCGTCTTGACCGACCTTAGGGGCGGTGCAGCGACATTCCCGGCATATAGTCACGAAACCTATGACGTGGACCCGGCAATGGCGCGAACGATCCCGCGTCCGGACATTCTCATTCTCGAGGGATTGGGCTTTTCTGCTCCGGGCAAGCCAGACCGCGCGCAGGGGGAACCGGATATCCTGATCTATCTCGACGCGCCTCTGGAAGATATTGAAACCTGGTTCCTTGAGCGATTCCTGCGTTTCTGGAACGCCGCCCGGACGGACCCATCCTCCTTTTACGCACAATTCCTGCACATGACGGAACCGGAACTGGTCACTTTCGCGAAGTCGGTCTGGCAGGGCATCAACCTTCCGAACCTGACAGAACATATCCTGCCGCTGCGCGATGAGGCGGATATTGTTGTCAGCAAGGATGCCTTTCACGTGATCCGTATCACCGAGGACAGGGTATCCTGATTCAGCCAGAATAGGCGGCTTCACCAATGCGGAGGGGGTGGCTCGCTGGCGGGATCTGAACTTGCTGTCTGTGTTGAATCTGCGTGCTGATCCATCAGCCTCGCGACTTGCTGCGACAGCCGGTCGATCTGCTTCCACTGGGCAATCACCGTCTTATTAAGATCTTCGATGACTTCGTCCTGGTGGGCGATGCTGGTTTCAATTGCGTCGAGGCGGGATGTGTCAGTCATACCTGCTTCTTAACCTGTCCACGGACCGGACTGCAAACACTTGATCACAGCGACGGCGCTGGACATGCCTTGTGCCGACGTTTCAGTTCCGGTCGACGAATCCTAGAACAGGTTCGGCAATGTCAGCGACAGTGCCGAAAAGAACGTGATGGCAAGCAACATTCAATTTGGTAACCGGTATCATATCCTCCGGCCACAGGTGTTTCAAGCATTGACTATTACGGTTTTCCGGTGGACTGCCGGACGATGATTTCAGGTTCGAAACTTTGGTTGCACTTGTTACCAGTATCACTGACCAGACGCAGCAATCCCTTCGCGGCCTCCTGTCCCATCTCTCTGATAGGCAGCCTCACTGTTGTAAGAGTAGGGGATGTGAGCGCCGCCATGGGAGTATCGTCGAATCCCACGATGGAAAGGTCTGCTGGTATGTTCAGGCCGGCATTGCGTGCCGCGGTATAAACGCCGATCGCCATTTCATCATTGCCGGCAAAGATGGCTGTCGGTCGGTTCTTCCTGGACAGCAGGTTGTCGGCTGCCCTGACCCCGGAATCGAATGTATAGCCGGCTTCTACCGTCAGATCCGGATCGAGCTCCAAACCAAATTCTGCGAGACCTGTTTGAAATCCCTGAAGCCGTTCATGCGCCGATCGGAACGATTTTGGGCCATGAATGTGGGCGACCCGCTTATGGCCGAGCCCAGCCAGGTGTCGTGCCGCCTGAGCGGCACCTACAGCATCATGCGTGCGTACGAGATTTGGGCTTTTGTCGAGGTCCACAGAGGCGATGCGGATATAGGCGCATCCTAGTTCAGAGAGCATTTCAGCGACGTCATTATCCTCTGACACTGATGGAGGCATTATGACGCCGGTCGGCCGGTGTCGTTCAACGAACCTCCGAACCCGGTCCCGGTATGTGGAATCCGACCGGTCGACCGGTTGAAGGACAAGCTGGTAGTCGGTGCCTTCGAGCGCATCCAGTATGCCGCGCTGCATATTGACCACATATTGGGGGCTTGGATTGTCGTATACGAGGCCGATCAGGAAGGAGCGGCGAAAGGCAAGGGCGCGTGCCTGCGGATCTGGCGAGTATCCATGTTCGGCCATCACGGCTTTGACACGCTGCCGCGTCTCATCCTTGACCAAGGGGTGATCGTTCAGAACCCGCGAGACGGTTTTCTTGGACACGTTTGCCAGACGCGCAATATCATTGATGGTCACCCGCACAGTTCCGTGGCGTCCTTCGTCTGGAAACCTGGAATCCTTCGCTGGGGCAGGGGCCTTTGACTTCGCCAAGTTTCAGCTTGTCCTTTTATCATTGGGGTTCGACTCGGCAGGAGAGCCGATCCCTGAACTATAGGGATTACGTACCCTTTGCACTGTAATGTAGACCAATCAGCGAGACACCGGATCGCGGAATTATAGCCGTTCTCGGAGCGCCTCGTAAGGTGTTTTTCCTGCGATCCCGCCAAAGCGGCAGGCATGCGCGGTTAAAGAAACAAGACATTTAACCTCTCCACCCTTAGATGGACGTCTGCTCATTCGTAGCCATGTCTGGAATCATGCCGCCAAATCAGATTCACCGCTTCTCCGTCGCGCCGATGATGGACTGGACGGATGCGCACTGCCGCGCCTTCCATCGATGCCTGACGAAGTCGGCGCTGCTTTACACTGAAATGGTGACCGCCGACGCCATCATTCATGGCAATCAGCAGCGGCTGCTTTGGGAGGCGTCCAGCAATAGCCCAACCGCACTCCAGCTTGGAGGTTCCGATCCGGACAAGCTGGCAAAGGCCACCGCGATAGGAGCGGAATGGGACTATAAGGAAATCAACCTGAACTGCGGGTGCCCGTCCAGCCGTGTCCAGTCGGGCTCCTTCGGCGCTTGCCTCATGGCCGAACCGGACCTTGTCGCCACGTGCGTCTCGGCCATGGGCAATGTAACGGACCTGCCAATCACCGTGAAGTGCCGCATCGCCATTGATGACCTGCCAGCCCGCGAAACCCTCTTCACCTTTATCGACAAGGTCGCTGCGGCGGGCTGCAACAGCTTCACGGTTCATGCCCGCAAGGCTTGGCTGAAAGGCCTCAGCCCGAAGGAGAACCGAGAAGTTCCGCCGCTCGATTACGGGCTCGTTGCGGACCTTAAAGCGGAGCGTCCTGAACTGTCGATCATGCTGAATGGTGGCATCACGACGATCGAGGAATGCCGCGATCATCTCGAAACGTTCGATGGTGTCATGCTGGGCCGGGCGGCGTACCAGAACCCGTCTCTCCTCGGCGGCGTTGACGCGGCCTTAGGCGGGGAAGGGGCGATGACGGTTTCACCGCATGAGGCGATTATTGCCTATCGTCCGTATATGGCAGAGCGCCTGGATGAAGGCGTCGGCCTGCATGCGATGACCCGCCACATGCTCGGCCTGTTCAACGGCCAGCCCGGCGCCCGCACCTGGCGCCGCATTTTGTCAGAGCGTGCTCCTAAACAAGGCGCCGGTCTCGAAGTTCTCGATGCCGCGGTCGAAGCGATAACGGGACAGCCAACAGTCGTCGCCTGACGCGAACACGCTAGGATTTTGTCCTTCCTTTTTTCGTTAACCGGTGTGAATGCTTTTCCCGCTGAAGGGGATAAGGGAAAAGTCGCGCGGACGATGGCCGACCTTGATGGCGCGGGCGGCGTTCGCCGGCTGCATATTGCTGAGGCGCTGACCTATCGCCGCCGCGCTCCGGGGCAGGCTGAAGGGGTCCATGCGGGCGCGCTCGCCCGTTAGGACTCCGGCGCAGGTCATTAAACCAATGCTAAAGCCTTGGGCCTAGTCTTGCTGAGACATGACAGACACGCCCGACACACCCAAAAGCAACTCATCGCCGGAAGATGCCTTCCTGGCGACCGCCAGCCATGAGATTCGCACGCCGCTCAATGGCATTCTCGGAACGGTTTCTCTTCTGCTGGAAACCAGTCTTGAACCCGCGCAACGCGAATATGCCGAGGCGATCCGCCAAAGTGGCGCGCGTCTGCTCGATCTGCTGAACAATGTGCTCGATTACGCCCGCCTCGATGCGTCGGCCGTCGAGCTTGAAACCGAGAGCTTCTGCCCAGTCCGTCTTGGCCGAGAAGTGGTTGAACTGCTCAGCCCCCGTGCGCACGCGAGCGGCCTCGACCTGGCTGTCCGCACATCGCAGCTGCCCATGCCGACGCATTCGGGTGATGCGGGCCGCATTCGCCAGATTCTCTTCAATCTGGTTGGAAACGCGCTGAAATTCACGCAAACAGGTGGCGTGCTTCTGGATATTTCTGCGTGCGATGACGGTCTCGAATTCCGTATCATTGATACCGGTCCGGGCATCGCGCCGGATGATCTCGACCGTTTGTTTGACGCCTTCCGTCAGGTGGGTGCGGGAGACGCTTACAAGGATGGCGGTGTCGGGCTCGGCCTTGCGATCGTGAAACGTCTCACCGATCTGCTCGATGGCAGGATCAACGTCGTCAGCACACCAGGCTTCGGCGCCTCATTCTCGGTCTTCCTGCCAGTCTCCCGCTCCGATCAGGATCCCAGCCATGATGAAACCATTCTTGGCGGCAAGGTCGGTTTGCTTGGTTTGCCTGCTGTTACTTGCCTTTCCATAGCCGCTGCCCTGGAACATGCGGCAGCCACCCCAATTCTGGTCGATCCCTCACGCGGAAAACTGCCGGACGGGGTTGATGTCCTGCTGATCGGTGCCGATCTGCCCGAAGCGACAGTCAAAGCTTATGCGAAACTGGCACCGGCCATTATCGTTCTGCGACCGGAAGATCGCGGTGCGCTGCCGCGCTTCCGGATGCTGGGGTGTGTGGGCTGGCTGGTGCGCCCATTGCGAACATCTTCGCTGGCGGAGCGCATTTTCCTTGTTCGTTCCGGAGGGGAGGCGTCAGATGAACCCGAGCTCGAAACCGGCGTGGGTCATGTGCTGATTGCGGATGATAACCCTGTGAATGCGCTGATTGCACGCCGCGCCTTGGAATCGACGGGATTTAGCGTCACTGTGGCGTCAACCGGCAGCGAAGCACTGGAGGCCGCAGAAGCGATGAATCCCGTTCTCATCCTCATGGATCTGCGCATGCCGGTCATGGATGGTTTTGAAGCCATGCGCCGCTTGCGTGCGGGTGGCTCTCGCACGCCGATCATTGCTGTATCGGCCGAGATCAATCCGGATATCGAACGCCAGGCGATTGCGGCGGGTGCCGACGGTGTGGCGGCGAAACCGCTGGACGCTGAAGCGCTTCGCAGCCTGGCGCTTCGCTGGTCGGGCAATGGCCTGCCTTCGGCAGGCGTTGCATGAGCCAGTCGGCGCTTCCTCCCGAAACATTGAAGCCGCCGCCCCGCGCTGTACGGGCCCTGAAGGCCCTTCAGGACCGCCGCATGGCCGCCATGGCGCTGTTCGCTTTTGCCGCGGGTCTGCCAATGGGCGTCACGCTCGGCCTGCTGAACGCATGGCTGACCAAGCTCGGCATTACCCCGTCGACGATTGGCACATTGTCGCTGCTGACGCTCGGCTATTCCTTCAAATATCTCTGGGCGCCGATCTTCCAGACAGCTCACCCCGCACCGATCACCGGCTTCCTCGGCGGGCGTCGCTCATGGTTGCTCCTGTTCCAGGCCATTATGGTCGTCCTGATCTGTATCTTCGCGTTCACGAACCCATCGGAGAATATTGGTCTCGTTGCGCTCATTGCCCTCGCCATCGCGCTGATATCACCGACGCATGACATCGTGCTGGATGCGTGGCGCATCGAAGTGGCCCGGTCCGATGAAGACAAGGACCTGATGTCGGCCCTCTACCAGTTCGGCTACAAGTCAGCAGGCTTCATCTCCGGCTTCATCGCCTTGCTCGTTGCGGCGCGGGCGGGGTGGACGGCCACATTCCTGATGGTGGCGTTTGTTCTGGCTCTGTCTATGATCGGCAGCATCATCGCGCCCGAACCGGCCAGTTCGAAAAAGCCAAATGCTGACCGTCTTTCTTTCCTGCCAAGCCTGCCGCGACGTATCGCAACGCCAGCTGTCACGGTCGTGGCCATCGGGTGGCTTATCGGCTTTGCAATGATCCTCGTCTTTGTGATGCAATCCCTGTTTTCCGCGACACCGCCATCGGGTGGTACATTCGTTCGCACCGAAGGGCCGTGGATCGTCGGCCTGACCGTACTGGTGCCTGCGCTGGTTTCGGCCATCCTTGTTTTCCGCTTTGGCGCGAAAGCCGCAGATACGCCCGCGCACATCGCAAATGAAACCCGGGCAGAATCAGTGCTTCGCAACCTGTTCCGGGCGATTTTCGATCCCCTTATGGAGCTGATATCGCGCCTCAAATGGGGCGCGGTTCTCGTGCTTCTCTTAGCGCTGACCTACCGTTTCACCGATGCTGTCTGGGGCGCCTTCGCCTACCCATTCTATCTGGGCGACCAATTTGGCGCGCTCGGCCATTCGCTTGATGATGTGGCCATCGCCTCGAAATTCTTTGGCGTTGTCGCCACGATTCTCGGTTCTTTGCTCGGCGCTGTTCTAATCGCGGTGCTCGGCCGGATGCCCGTCTTTTTCGTCGGCGGCATCGTCGCCGCTGCCACCAATCTCCTCTATGCAGACCTCGCTGCAGGCGCTGTTGTGCTCGATGCCTTCCTTGAACTTTCCCGTCTCGGGCCACCGCTCAGCGCCTTGGCAGACTGGGCGGCGAAACTCTCTCCGGATGTTGTGGCGGCCGATCAGGGGCAACGCATGGCGCGCCTCATGGTCACGATCTTCGCCGAAAACATTGCCGGCGGCTTCGCCCTTGTTGCGATTACCGCTTACCTGACATCGGTGGTGAATCCGCGCTTCGCTGCCGTGCAGTATGCCTTGCTGGCCTCGCTCACCATGCTGATCGGCACGTTGGGCCGGCCCTGGCTCGGCGAGATTATCGAGCGTCAGGGCTATTACAGCGTCTTCATGATCACATTCTGGCTGGGCGGCGTCGCCGTCATCCTGTCGATCCTTGAATGGATCCGCCAGGCTCGCGACACAAGCGGGTCCACGAGCCTGGTTCTGGAACAGGATAACTAGGCGGTATCAGTCGCCGTGTACGCGGTCGACATCATAGGCCGCGATGGTGGCAAGGTTCACGATGTCTCCAACCGTCGCGCCGAGCGATGCAATCTGCACCGGTTTTTCGAGGCCCAGCAGCATGGGTCCAATCACTGTTGCGCGGCTCATGGATTCCAGCAGTTTGGTAGAGATCGATGCGGCGTGGATGGCCGGCATCACCAGCACATTGGCGGGGCCGGTCAGGCGCGAGAACGGGTAGAGCAGCGAATGACCCGGATTGAGCGCAATATCCGCGTTCATGTCGCCTTCGTATTCAAAATCGATATCGGCCATTTCGTCCAGGATCGAAACTGCCTCGCGCACTTTCTCTCCGCGTTCGCCCATCGGGTTGCCGAAGGTGGAATAGGAAAGGAAGGCTACACGCGGTGTGAAACCCATGGCGCGCACGGCAGCCGCAGCTTCGAGTGCAATGTTTGCCAGATCGTCGCCTTGCGGCAGCTCGGTAACGCTCGTATCGGCGATAAACACTGTCCGGCCACGGTTGATCACCATGGACATGCCGATCAGGGCCTTATTTGGCAGTGCATCCAGCACCAGAAGGGCATCATTCAGCGCAACGTCATAATTCCGGGTCACACCCGTAACCATGCCGTCGGCATCGCCATTCTTCAGCATGCAGCAGCCAAAGATGTTGCGGTCCTGGTTCACCAGTCGCTGCACATCGCGCTTCAGGTACCCTTCGCGCTGCAGGCGCGCGTAGAGCAGGTCAGTATAGACCGGGTTATTGTCGGACAGGCGCGCATTGATGATGTCCAGCGAGCCGACAGGCACACCCATCTGTTCCATCGTGCGTTCGACCTGGGCTTCCCGTCCGATCAGGATCGGTTGGCCAAGGCCTTGATTCTTGAAGCTGAACGCGGCGCGAACCACGGCAGGCTCTTCGCCTTCTGCAAACACGATGCGGCGCTGCACATCCTTGGCGCGTGCCTGGACGCCTTCCAGGAAGGCCGCCGACGGGTCGGCGCGGCGTTTCAGCGAGTTGCGATAGGCGTCCATGTCGGCGATCGGCTTGCGCGCGACGCCAGTGTCCATCGCGGCCCGTGCCACGAAAGGCGGAATGAAGCTGATGAGCCGCGGATCAAACGGTGACGGGATGATGTATTCCCGGCCAAAACTTGGACGCGCGCCGTGATAGGCCGCGGCGACTTCATCAGGCACGTCCTCGCGCGCCAACTCAGCCAGCGCCTTGGCGCAGGCAACTTTCATTTCTTCGTTGATGCTACGCGCGCGCACGTCCAGTGCCCCGCGGAAAATGTACGGGAAACCCAACACGTTGTTGACCTGGTTGGGATAATCCGACCGGCCAGTGGCAATGATGGCATCGTCGCGGACGGACTTGATGTCTTCCGGCGTGATCTCAGGGTCAGGGTTGGCCATGGCGAAGATGATCGGGTTCTTGGCCATGGATTTGACCATCTCTTTCGAGACAGCGCCCTTGGCCGACAGGCCCAGCAGACAGTCGACACCCACCATGGCTTCGGTCAGCGTACGCTTGGACGTCTTCACGGCAAAGGCCGATTTGAACTGGTCCATACGTTCAGTGCGGCCTTCGTAGACAACGCCCGTGGAGTCGCACATCAGGATGTTCTCGGCCTTCACGCCAAGGTGCCGGATCAGGCCGGCAACAGACAGGCCAGCCGCTCCCGCGCCGGAAACGGCCACGGTCAGGTCCTTCAGTTTGCGGCCGGTGATATCGCAGGCATTGATGATGCCTGCGGCGGCGATGATGGCGGTGCCATGCTGGTCGTCATGGAAAACGGGAATGTCGAGTTCTTCGCGCAGGCGGCTTTCGATGATGAAGCAATCGGGCGAACCGATGTCTTCCAGATTGATGCCGCCCCACGTATCGCCGATATTGCGAACGGTGCGGATGAAGTCGTCCACGTCCGTCGTGTTCACTTCAACATCGATACTGTCGATATCGGCAAAGCGTTTGAACAGGACAGACTTGCCCTCCATCACGGGTTTTGACGCCATGTGACCGAGGTTGCCGAGACCAAGGATCGCGGTACCGTTCGAAATCACCGCAACCATGTTGCCCTTCGACGTGTAGTCATACGCTTTGTCCGCGTCCTCAGCGATCGCGAGCACAGGAATGGCCACGCCCGGGCTGTAGGCCAATGAAAGATCACGCTGGGTGCCCATCGGTTTGGTCGGCGCCATGGATATCTTTCCCGGCGTCGGTTTTGAATGGAAATCGAGAGCTTCCTGGTCGGTGAAGCTGGGGCGCTTGGTTGTCATGGAAGGGGTAGTCCAGTGCTAACAGGTGAAAAGGCGGCTAGCGGTCAACCCTAGGCCTCGCTGCCGAGTGTGCCAACCGCAAATATGGTCCATGTCGTCGCGCTTTTGGACTATTTCATGACCGTCCGCGGTGCGAACGCTTTGCGAATCTCATGGCGAAGCGTTAGCGTCCGCCACCATGCCCGACACCACGATTCCCTTGAAACCTGCTGCCGCAAAATCCCGCGAGCCATCGCCGTTCATGGTGCAATACTTGGGAATCAAAGCTCGGCATCCGGAAGCGCTGCTGTTCTTCCGGATGGGAGATTTCTACGAGCTGTTCTTCGAGGATGCGGTTGAGGCAGCCCGTATCCTCGACATCACGCTCACGGCACGGGGTGAATATGGCGGCAAACCCATCCCGATGGCGGGCGTGCCGTATCATGCGGCCGAGGGGTACCTTGCCCGGCTCATCAAGTCCGGCGCGCGCGTCGCCGTTTGCGAGCAGACCGAGAGCCCGGCGGAAGCCAGGAAACGTGGGTCCAAATCCATCGTCAATCGGGACATCGTCCGGATCGTCACGCCCGGTACGCTGACCGAGGACTCGTTGCTTCCGGCGCGGCAGGGGCAGGCGCTGGCTGCCGTCGCCCTGGCGAATGGCGGCGCCGACGCGGCCATCGCGGTCTGCGATGTCTCGACCGGACGTTTCGATGTGGCACCTGTTCAGCCGAGCGCGCTAGCAGATGCCTTGCTGGGCTGGCCCCTGAATGAGTTGCTCGTCAGCAGCGCTGATCTCGACCGCCCGGTCATGGCCGCTGTGCTCGCCGCTTCAAGTGCACCTGTCACCGAACGACCGGCACGGTCCGCGACGCCAAAATCGGGCGAGGCCCTGTTGAAGCAGACCTTTGAAGTAGCTGCGCTGGAAGCGTTCGGCGATTTCTCCAAGGCTGAGCTGTCTGCCATCGGCCTGCTCCTCGACTATGTCCTGCTGACACAGGCCGGCGCCGACATTCGCCTCGACCCGCCTCAGCGTCCTCCTGCAAGCGGGCATCTCGCCATTGACCCCGCTACACGCGCCAGCCTGGAAATTGATCGCGCGATGAACGGCTCGCGCGACGGATCCCTGCTCGGCACGATCGACCGCACTGTTACCGCGCCCGGCGCCCGACTGCTGGCCAGCCACTTGTCGCGGCCATCTCTGGATCGCGATGAAATCGAATCCCGCCTTGAGGCTGTCGCATGGCTGGTGGCTGAACCGGACATTCTGGGCGAACTGCGCAGCCGCCTGAAAGCGGCGCCTGATCTTGAGCGGGCGCGCACACGGTTGCGGCTTCTGCGCGGCGGCCCGCGCGATCTGCAGGCGATTGGTCTGGCTCTTGAGGCAGGCGATGCCGCCGCGCACGGCCTCGTCAAGATCGAGGGCGGTGTGCCTGTCCGGATACAAAACACGACGCAGGTGCTCTTGTTGGCCAATTCTCCCGGGCTTCAGGTTCTGGCCGCAGACTTGCTGCGCGCTCTGAACGACAGCTTGCCGATGCTGGCCCGCGATGGTGGGTTCATTGCGCCCGGCTGGGACAAGGCATTGGATGAGGCGCGGGCCCTGCGCGATGACAGCCGGCGCATTATCGCCGAACTGCAGGCTCGTTATTCCGACGAGACGGGTATCACGGCACTGAAAATCAAGTTCAATAATGTGCTTGGCTATTTCATTGATGTGCCTGCCCGCCACGGTGACGCCCTGATGGCGCCGCCTCTGTCGGAAACCTTCATCCACCGTCAGACCCTTGCGGGCAATATCCGCTTCTCGACACGCGAACTGTCAGATCTTGCCGGGCGCATATCCCGCGCCGAAGAAGAAGCGAAGGCGCGCGAGGGCGAACTTTTCGCCGCCTTGTGCGGCCGGGTTGAAAGTCTCAATGAGGCGCTTGCGCAATCAGCGCGGGCGATTGCCGAACTTGACGTCGCTGCGGCAAATGCGGCCTGGGCCATTGAGTGCGACGCTGTCCGGCCTAGCCTCGCCGACACACCCTGCTTTTCAGCCGTGGGCCTGCGCCACCCGGTGGTCGAAACGGCCTTGAAGCGTGATGGCAAGGGCTTCACCGCAAATGATCTTCACCTTGATGCGGGCGGGGAAGGGGGCTCGCGGCTCCTTCTGGTCACCGGCCCGAACATGGCGGGCAAGTCGACCTATCTGCGTCAGGCGGCGCTCGCGGTCATCATGGCTCAGGCGGGTTGCTTCGTTGCGGCCCGCTCGCTCACGCTCGGCCTTGCCGACCGCGTGTTTTCGCGTGTCGGCGCGTCTGACGATCTGGCGCGCGGCAGGTCAACCTTCATGGTTGAAATGGTGGAAACAGCGGCGATCCTTACCCAGGCCACCCCGGACAGTTTCGTGATCCTCGATGAAGTTGGTCGCGGCACGTCGACTTATGACGGCCTCGCCATTGCCTGGGCGGCCGTTGAACACCTGCACGGTGTCAACGCGTGCCGCGCTCTGTTCGCGACCCACTATCACGAGCTGACGCAATTGGCTGAGGATCTTCCCTCGGCTGCCAACGCCTCCCTGCGCGCGCGCGAGTGGAAGAATGACCTGGTCTTCCTGCATGAGGTCCAGCCGGGGCCTGCTGACCGGTCATATGGCGTTCAAGTTGCGCGCCTTGCGGGCCTGCCAAAACGGGCGGTTGCGCGGGCGTCACAAATCCTGAAGCGCCTTGAGGCCGATCCCAAAGCGGCCGAAAGCCTCCCGCTTTTTGCCACCGTCGCAGAGCCCGAAATGCCTTTCAGTGCCGATGAGACAGATTCGGCCACGCTCAGGATCATGCAGATACTTGCGGATGTTGATCCAGATTCCCTGACCCCCCGCGAGGCACTAGACATCTTGTATCGCCTTAAAGTAGAAGAAGAAAACGTGTAGATATCCCCCAAATGGAGGATACGTATTCTGCCTGAAATGGCGTTTATACACGAGGTGCCAGCGGTGGACCTGAAACGTCTGTCCGGAATAAGCGAACACAAGGGCGCTTTGGCATGGGGGATGGAACAAATACCGGAGGGCACCAACATGACCGGAAGGTCGGCAAATCGGAACACAATGGCAATTTCGCCTGCACAGCTTCGGCTTGAGCTGGATGTGGCGAGCAAGACAGTTGACCGACTGGCTCGCACGATTCAGTTGGTGGGCGATTCCGGTGTGACGGACCCTGAAACATCGATTGAGCTGGAAACGCATCTCGGCGCGGCCTTTGCGGCGGCGCACCGGTGGTTGCTTGAAACACGCCTTAGCGCGACCGGAACGGACGTGGCAACCACGCGCTGAGGTTCAGCGATCTATTTGCTGATTTCGAGAGCTTGTAGAAGCCGAACCGCAGCCTGCAGGTCGTCTGCATCACCGATCTGGTCGATCAGCTTTTTCGCATCGCGCCGCAGGTCTTTCACTTTCAGGCGCGTTTCGGCGATCTGTGATTTCTTTCCCATCGGCTCGAACGGCTCGTAGAAATAGCTGATCGGTTTTTTTAGCGCAATAGCCACTTCACGCAGACGCCCCGCAGACATACGGCTGTGACCGGCTTCGTATTTCTGGATCTGCTGGAAGGTCACACCGAGCAGCTGGGCGAGCCCATCCTGGGTCAGCCCCATCTCGCGGCGCCCTTGTCGCAATTGCTGACCAACGAAGCGATCTGCGTCTGTTGGCTTTCGGGCGTCGTGGCCACCGGTGGTTTTTGATTTCAACATAATAAAACCCACTACTCTGTATATGTTATGTGAAACAAGGCGTTTGAGCAGGTGTTTTTACCGAAAAAGCGCTCCGACGGGGAATTTGACTGCAAAAAAACATTCAAATCGCTCCCGACGGGGACATTTTTTGTGTTTGAGCGTCTATTCGATGGCTCCGCCCAGCGCGAGATAAAGCGTGATTCGCGATTCGATTTCTGAACGCCGCAGCGACAGCAGGGTGCGGTCTGCCTGGAAACTGCGTTGGCGGAATGTCAGAACGTCCAGCAGGTCAATGGCGCCTTCCTTGTACTGGATTTCAGCAAGCTGGAGCGTCTCGCGGGCATTCGCGGCTGCCGTCTCCACGAAAGCAGACCGGTTGCGCAAGGTCTCGACATCGTCCAGGCGCCCTTCGACATCGGCATACGCGTCCAGCACGGCGGATCCGTAATTGGCGAGTGCGATCTGGCCGCTGGCTTCAGCCGCTTCGATCCGGGCATCCGTCAGGCCACCATCAAACAATGTGTCGGCAAGGCGCAGACCCAGCGAGAGGGCAAGGGCGGCCGGGTCCAGCACGTCACCGATTTCGGTCGTGGCGCTGGAAATCCCGCCCGACAGGGAGAGGCTCGGCCAGCGGCTGGCCTTGGTCAAGGCGGTATTGGCAAAGGCTGCGCGTACATTCGCTTCGGCAGACAGTACATCCGGTCGACGCCGCAGCAGGTCGGCTGGCTGTCCCGCCAGCACTACGTCGACGACAACCGGCAGGGCGTCGGGCACTGTCATCGTGCCGTTCGGATAGCGGCCCAGCAAAACTTCCATCGCCCGGATAGCGCTGCGCTGCGAGGCCAGAGCCAGCTCCAGCGAGTCACGGGCGCTTGCCACGTCGGATTCAGCGAGCACTTGTTCGCGGCGATCGACCGCCCCCAGATCATAGCGGACATTGACGATGCGCAGGGTTTCTTCCTGTGCCGTCAGGGTTGCGCGCGCCAGGTCCACCTGATGGCGCGCATCAATGGCGAACACGTAGGCTCTGGCAACACTGGCCGCGAGCGATTCACGGCTGGCGCGATAAACTGCCTGAGCACTTTGCAGGTCATATTCCGAGGCAAGGATGTCAGAGCGTATGGCGCCCCAGAGGTCAGCCTCCCAACTCGCATCCAGACTCGCCGAGTAGCGTTCTGTCAGGTCGAATTCTTCGAGATCAGAGGAGCCTGTCGCGCCTGCGCTGGCGCCGACACTTGGCAGCAGTCCGGATCGGGACTGGCGCAGGAAGGCTTCAGAGCGCCGCACACTTTCGGCGCTTGCGCGCAGGCTCGGATTGGCCGCGAGGGCCTCTTCCATCAGCGCCAGCAGCGCGTCATCGCTGATGACCCCGGCCCATGTATCGGCCACGACGCCATCCACTTCCGGCCCGAAAGCCCATGCGTCCGGCGCGTTCAGCGCCCCGGTTTCCTGCGCAATCAGGCTGGCCGGTGCCGCCGTCTTTTCTGTCGTCGTGCACGCAGGGGCGAAGAGGGTCACTAAGGCAAGCGCAAGGGCAGGGGATAGCTTATTCATGTCGAAGTGCCTCGATTGGGTTGAGCCTCGCCGCGCGTCGCGCGGGAAAGAATCCGAAGAACAGGCCGATCAGCGCTGATGCGCCAATGGCTATGATCGCAATACGCGGGGAAATCTCAACAGGAAACTCCCCCATTTTCGCAGCAAGCTCAGCAGCGCCCACACCAAGGGCAGAGCCGATCAACCCGCCGACAAGGCACAGCGCCAGCGCCTCGGCAAGGAACTGGCCGAGAATATCAATGCCGCGCGCCCCGATCGCCATACGCAGACCGATCTCCCGTGTGCGTTCGGTCACCGACACCAGCATGATGTTCATCACGCCTACGCCGCCCACAATCAGGGACACGGCCGCTGTGAAGGCGAGCAGTACGCCGAACGTCGCCTGCGTGCTCGACCGGGCGCGAATGAAGTCGGCAATGTTGAACACGCGGAAATCGTCTGTGCCGCCGGGCGCGATACGCCGGATCTCCCGCAGCCGTGCTTCCAGCTGCTCCTGCGCGTCGGTCATATCGTAGCCATCGGCGATGCCGACCTCCATGCCGGTCACATATTTGGCGACCGTCGGGTTACCGCCGGTGATCCGGTTGCGGGCCGTGTTGATGGGAACGATGATTACGTCGTCACGGTCGCCGCCGGGGCCGGCAGACGCGCCGCGCGATTCCAGTACGCCAATGATTTCCAGTGGTACATTGTTCGCGCGAATGGTTTGCCCGACCGGGTTGGTACCTTCGAACAGGCTGTCTGCCACGGTCTTGCCAATCAGGGCGACAGCGGCCCCTGAACTTACTTCGCGATCATCGAAGAAGCGGCCCTCGGCTGTATTCAGGGATTGCGTGATGAAATAGTCGGTATTGGTCCCGTACAGACTGGTTGACCAATTGTCCTGCCCCGAAATGAGCGTGACAGAGCCGGAATTGCGGGCCGCAACAGCAGTGACAAAGGGTTCCTGCCGGATCAGATCAATGTCGGCATCGGTGAAGGGTTGGTCTGATGATGCCCCGCCTGAGCGGGGGCCGCGGCGCGATGCGCCCGGATAGATGGTCAGGTTGCTGGCGCCGAGACTGGCGATCTGGTCGTCCACCTGTTTGGCGGCGCCTTCGCTGATCGCCATCATCGCCATCACCGAGGCGACGCCGATCATGATGCCCAGCATGGTAAGAAAGCTGCGCAGCGGGTTGGCGATCAATGCTTCAAGGGCAGAGCGGAGTGCGACACCGATTTTCATGCGCTTTTCCTTTCATCCCGCTCGACCTGCCCGTCGCGGAAATGGATCTTGCGGGTCGCATAGTCTGCGACTTCGGTCTCGTGCGTCACCAGAATGACCGTAATGCCGTCCGATGCGAGACCCGTCAGCAATTCCATGATCTCTTCCGACGTCTTGGTATCCAGTGCGCCGGTCGGCTCGTCAGCCAGTAGGATGGAAGGGCGGCCTGCCAGCGCGCGGGCAATCGCCACACGCTGCTGCTGGCCACCCGACAATTGCATCGGCCGGTGATCCATCCGGTCACCCAGTCCGACCATTTCCAAGCATTCGCGTGCGCGCGCCGCCGCATCGACGACTGGTGTGCGCGAATAGAGCAGGGGCAGTTTCACATTGGCCAGCGCGCTGGCGCGGTGAAGCAGATTGAACTGCTGAAAGACGAAGCCGATGGTCTCGTTTCTGAGGTCTGCCAATTCATCGCGATTGAGTTTTGAAAGCGCGCGCCCCTTGATCGTCAGCTCTCCACTGGTCGGCACGTCCAGCGCGCCTATCAGGTTCATCAGGGTCGACTTGCCAGAGCCTGACGGCCCCATGATGGCGGTCATCTCGCCTTCAGCGAAATCGAGGTTTACACCGCGCAGGGCATAAACATCCTGCGTACCCATGCGGTAAACCTTGGTCAGGTCCCGGCACGTAATGATGGGGGCCGCAGTGCTCTGCATGCCTATTTGCCCGTCGCCGCAAAGGTCAGGCGGGTGACAAACGTGTCGCCTTCTTCTGCGCCGCGCAGAATTTCGACATTCTGCCCGTCCGACAGCCCGACTGAGACAGTTGCGGTTTTCAGCGTGCCGTCGCCGACAGGCTGGTAGAGCTCCACACGGCGCTGGGCCGCGCGTTCATTGATGGTTTTCTGAACCACCGCGAGTTCTTCGCGGCTCAGATTGTCACGCAACACTTTGTCCATGCGTGACTGAATGCGTGCGCGCATGCCGGCCCGGTCGAATGTGGCGCCGGCGTCGCCCATGCTCTCGCGCACCTTGTCCATCTCGGCCTGCATTTCCGTCTCGATCTTGGTCTTGCGCTCGGCATCAAGATCGAGACCTGCCAGCATCGCCTGGCCAGGCGATCCACGCGCGCCATCCCGCTGACCGCCACGCCGTTCTTGCGTTTCGCCGTCAGCATCGGACGAGGCAATGGTGACGCCCTCGCTTGGCGGGCGAAACCGAATGGCCGATTCAGCCAGGCGCAGCACGCCTTCGCGCTGTTCGGCCGTGATCTCGACATTGGCGGTCATGCCCGGCAGCAGGCGACCAGACCGGTTCTCAGCGGCAATGACGACCGTGTAGGTCACGACGTTTGACAGGGTTTCAGACGCGAGCCGCACCTGCTCTACCTTGCCCGTGAATGTTTCGTTCGGATAGGCGTCCACCTTGAACGTGGCCGGGTCTCCGGCATCAATCCCGCCAATATCGGATTCCACCACGGCCGCATCGATACGGATGTCTTCAAGATTCTGCGCAATCTGGAAAAGGATGGGCGCCGAGAACGAGGCTGCAACCGTCTGTCCGACATCGACTGATCGCTCAATGACGACGCCGTCGATGGGCGAGCGGATGATCGTGCGGTCCAGGTCGAGCTGCGCCGACTGGAGCGAGGCCTGACGCTGGCTCAGCGTTGCTTGCGACGATCGCAGCTGTGCGCGCGATACGTCAAGCGAAGCCTTGGCGACGGCCAGGGACCGTTCGGCGTCTTCCAGCGATGATTGCGCAATGGCGTCCTGGTCGTACAGCGCCTTTACACGATTGTAGTCTTTCTCGGACTGGGCGAAGCTTGCCTCAGCCGATGCGATATTGGCTCGCTGGACGTCAAGGCTGGCTCTTGCACTGGCAATGTCGGCCTGTGCTGAAGCCACGCGGCTTTCAAATGTCTGCGGGTCGATCCGGGCGATGATGTCGCCTTCCTTCACTTCGGAATTGAAGTCGGCGTTCAACGCAATGATTTGCCCTGAAACCTGCGAGCCGACTTCCACGGTGGTCAGTGCGCGTACAGCGCCGGACGCTGTCACCAGTCGGGCAACATCGCCGCGCTCAACAGCGTTGGTTTCAAGGGTGAAGTCGCCGGGCTTTGCCTCGCCGTTCCCGCGCAGGAACAGGGCCCAAAAGGCGACCAGAGCCACCAGTGCGCCAAGGCTGTAAACCAGTCTTTTGTCGATCTTGCGGGTCAATGTTGTGCTCTCGCTCTCGGGTCCAATACTGATCCGGCCGACCCACGCTGGCGCGGACTGGACGAATGCGAACTTTATTTGGAGCGTTGCAACGCACCTGCCAGATAAAACGCCCGAACGGCGCTAATCCGTCGGCGAGAACTGCAAGTTATCGCTGAAAAAGTAGAAAACGGCCCGGACCGGGCGGATTTCCTATTTCTTGGGGGTGAGGCGGATGATGTCATCCTCTGGGGCGGCGCTCTCGCCAGCCGGAACCGTGCCCAGCGCCGGGACGTCATCCTCGAGATCCAGGTTGAGATCGACTGCCGGGTCACTACCGAAATCGGCGCCGCCAAAGGTGCCGGAACCGATCAGGCGGGTTTCGTCGGAACCACCGCCAATATTCAGGTTCAAGCCACCGCTTGAGGCACCGGTCGTCTCTGTCGTGCTCGGAAGCGACAGGTTGAACGTGCCCGACGCACCTTCATCAGCTGAAACCTTCTGGACTTCGGTGGTCTTGGTTTCCGTGGCCTGTGAGCAGGCGACGCCTGCAAAGGCAACTGAAGCGAGGGCGAAAGCAGTGATCGATTTCATATTCATGCACCTGATCTTGCAGCGGCCATCAGCGGTCCGCAAGCTTCTGTTGCACAACGTCCCAGAAAATGGCGGCACTATCAATGCCGGAGAGCGCCTTGATCGCCTGAACGCCGGTCGGTGAGGTAACATTGACCTCTGTCAGGCGCCCGCCAATCACATCGATTCCGGTCAGGATCAGCCCGCGTCGTTTCAGTTCCGGGCCGATCACGTCGCAGATCTTGCGGTCGGCATCGCTCAGATCGGATTTCTCGGCAGTGCCGCCGACGACGAGGTTTGAACGCACCTGTCCCGATTGGGGGCGGCGATTGATGGCGCCCACAGGCTCGCCGTCGATCAGGATGATCCGCTTGTCACCCTCGCTGACGGCCGGCAGGAAACCTTGAACCATGACGGGCTCGCGTGAGCGGGTGAAGAACATTTCCAGCAGGGATTCCAGGTTGGAATCGTCCTGCTTCAGGCGGAACACACCGGCGCCGCCATGGCCGTAAAGCGGCTTGACGATGATGTCCTTGTGGCGGGCGCGAAAGTCGGTGATGTCCCGCATATCGCGCGATACCAGCGTCGGCGGCATGATCTCCGGATACAGCAGCGGGAAGATTTTCTCCGGGCTGGACCGAACACCTTCCGGATCATTGACCACCAATGTCTCGCCCGAGATGATCTCCAGCAGGTGACAGGCCGTGATATAATTCATGTCGAAAGGCGGGTCCTGACGCATCAGGATGACATCAACATCCTTGGCGAGGTCCAGCTTGACCGTCTCACCGAAGATACCCGGCGTTTCCTTCACGCGCTGGACCTTTGCCGGCCGCGCCCAGGCCGTCACCCGGCCCTGTTCGAACGACATGTGGTCCGGGCCGTAGACGAACAGTTCCGCGCCGCGCGCCTGCGCCACCTCGGCCAGTGCAAAGGTCGTATCGCCGTCAATCTTGACGTCTTCCAGCGGATCCATCTGGACCCCGACTCGCAATGTCATGAAATACCCGCTCCCGTTGGCAACCGGGCAGGCGGACTAGAGGCGCGCCGAACCGGTCAGTAATTCACGCCGAGCAGTTCTGCATCGGTCTCGGTTCCATATGTAGGATCGGGCGCCTGATTGTAAGAGGGGGCCGCTTGCGTTGTCGGCGCCGGTGTTGCCACGGCGGGCTCTCGGATGCGGACATAGGACACGACCTGCCTCACGCCGGCAACAACGCTGGCTTCGTGGGCGGCGCGTTTCAATTCGTCCGCCGTGCGCGCGGTGCCCATCAGGTAGACGATGCGGTCATAGGTTTCGATATTGTAGTTCAGGCTCTTTACCGTGCTCGAGCCGATCAGGCGGGCGCGCACGCGACCGGAAATGATCTCGTCAGACACATTGGCGATAAACCCGCCAGCGGGCTCTATCTTGATTTCATTGGCCACGTCATGCGCGCCAACGGCGGTCCATGCGATGCCTTCGGCCTCGACCCGGTCTGTCGGCGCATCGACACGGCCGGACAACAGGACCAGGCCGTCATTCACTTCCACGTCCACTTCGGCGAAGCGGTTGAAGCTTTCAGACAGGAGTTTCGCCTTGATCTCGCCTGACGTCGTCGTGTCGTCGACTGACTCGCCCAGCGACTTGTCCTTGGCGGCCGCAAGGCCAACGGCACCTGCCGCACCCACCGCTGCAACAGCGCAGCCTCCTAATGGCATGGCGAGCAACAGCGCGGCGGCGGCATAGCGCAGGGTCATGTCAAACACTCCAAAGGCAGGCGGTCCGGAACTCCGCAAGAATCATCCTGTTCCAGACTTACGGCGAAAATCTGGCAGCGGCCAAGAAAAACGCCACTGAAACTGCAATTCCGGCTGGGAGCAGGCCCCTGCGGGTTTGGGCTGGTTGTGCCTCGTCATGCGTGGTACTATTTGAAGATATATAACAGAAGGAATTGAGACCCTGACTTCCAGCGCCCCGCGGACACTGCCCGCAAAGAGTGCCACACTTGAAGACATCCGTGCCGTGGCCGAAGCTCTCGCCCAGGCCCTTGAGGATGACAAGGCAGAAGACCTTCTGTTCATAGACCTGGACGGAAAATCATCCCTCGCCGATTTCATGATCATTGCGTCAGGCCGTTCCGGCCGACATGTCGCAGCGCTTGCAGACCATCTTTCCCATCAGGTGAAAAAGCTCACGGGCCGTCCGGCCAGTGTTGAGGGCATGCCGAATGCTGACTGGGTTCTTATCGATACAGGCGACGTAATCGTCCACCTGTTCCGTCCGGAAGTGCGCGAATTTTACAATCTGGAAAAGATATGGGCGTCGGATACCAGCGCCCACCGCGCCACCCAGCACTAAACACCAATGCGGCTAACCATCCTGTCTGTCGGACGCCTAAAATCAGGCGCCGAACGCGACCTGTTTGACGAATACGTCAAACGGGCCCTGCCGGTGGCCCGCAGCCTCGGTTTTCGGGGCATACACGCGATTGAGGTTGCCAGTGGCGGCGGGCTCGATGCTGAAGCCGAGCGTATCCTCGCCAAAATTCCGGCTGGCGCCAATGTCATCCGGCTAGATGAGTTTGGCCGCAATACGCCGTCGGCTGACTTTGCCCGGCAGATCGCGCGGCTGCGTGATCAGGGTGTGCCTGATCTTGTGTTCCTGATCGGCGGCGCGGAGGGGTATGGCGAGGCCGTCCGGCGCGCGGCGCCCGACACGATGGCGTTCGGCGCGCAGACCTGGCCGCACAGGCTCGTCCGGGCGATGCTGGCTGAACAGGTGTATCGCGCAGTCTCGATTCTGGCGGGCATGCCCTACCACAGGGCCTGACACACAAATTTTTGGGGGAAGGGAAAAGAAACCCCGAAGCCAAAGTGGGGGGACGCGGCTTCGGGGCCTCTTTTTAGACGGCCGGCTCTAGGGAGGGTTCAGTCGGGAGGGACTTAAGCCAGCCATCTTGAAAGCTTTACGCGCATCCTCGCTGGTTGGTTCCCGCCGCAGCGAGAAAATTTTCAACCGGCAAAAAGCGATGGAGACGGGGCGAGGGCCATGATCAGCATGGCGGTGGCGAACAGGCCCAGCGTGGCGACCGTTACGGCTTTTGCAATCGCGTTTGAATAACTCATGGCGGTCTCTTTCTGTCTTCCTTCACCCCAGATGGGGCGTGAGATCCTTGATGAACACTTTCTAAACGGAATAGGTTCCATGCGCGGCGCGTATAAGGCATTTTCAGGGCATGCGGGCGCATGTGATTGATCCGGCAGTCATGACAGCCTAGACCAGAATCCGGGACGTATCTGACAGAAGGTGGGACGCTGCATGGTTACGGCCGCAAAGGATTTCCTTAAAATATACTGGCCGCTCGTCCTTGTGGCGATCGGCGGGCTTGTCCTTACACTGGTGCTGATGGATCCGGCCCCTCCGAAGACGATCAGGTTTGCAGCCGGTTCGCCCGGCGGTGCCTATTATGCCTATGCCGAGCGCTACCAACGGCTTCTCGCAGAAGAAGACATCTCGGTTGAACTTGTCCAGACAGCCGGTTCGGTCGAAAACCTTCGACTTCTCGATGAAGGTCAGGTTGATGTGGCGCTCGTCCAGGGCGGGCTTGCAACCCGCGGCGATGCCGAAAAACTGCGCTCCCTTGGCGGCCTCTTCCATGAACCCTTCTGGGTTTTCGTGCGCGATGAGGTCGGCGCCACCGAGTATGGCCAGTTGCGGGGCAAGCGGTTGGCAATTGGTCCGGTCGGGTCAGGCAGCCGCCTCCTCGGAATCGAATTGCAGGATGAATTTGACGGCGTCTGGCCTGAAACGTCGCGCAACAGCCTGTCGGGAACGGCAGCAGCTGGCGCCCTGATCGAGGGAAAGCTTGATGCCGCCGCATTCGCGGCCTCGCCGGACGCGCCTTATGTGCAAACCCTCCTGCGGGCGCCCGGCATTTCCCTGATGCCTTTTGAACGGGCCGAAGCCCTGTCGCGCCGCCAGCCGGCACTCGCAGCCGTGACGCTGCTGCGCGGCGTGGTTGATATCGGCGCTGACCTGCCTGCGCACGATATTCCGCTGGTCGCGCCGGTGGCCCAGCTTGTTGTCGACAAGTCGCTGCACCCGGCCATTGAGGCCCTGCTTGTCGATGCTGCCTCCGCAATACACCAGGATGGCAGCCTCCTGGCCCGTGCAGGAACCTTCCCTGATGCCGATGCGACAGACCTGCCGGTCAGTCGCCAGGTCGTGCGATACTATGAGAATGGGCCGTCTTTCCTGCGCCGCTATTTCTCGTTCGATGTGGCCAATTTTCTTGATCGGGCATGGATCCTGGCCATTCCGCTGCTCACCCTGCTTTTCCCCCTCGTCCGGGTCGCGCCGCCGATCTACCGCTGGCGCGTACGGCGCAAGATCTACATCTGGTACAAGGATCTGCGCGACCTTGAAGCGCGCGGTCGCTCGATGCCGACCAAGGAAGAGCGCGTGGCGATCACCGATGAGCTGGAGGATCTTCAGGCCGAGATCGGTGAGCTGGACGTGCCGCTATCCTATACCGACGACCTCTACCGGCTTCGCAACCATGTCGAATTCGTCAAACATCTTGTCATGAACACACGCCCGACACCGGGTCTCGGCCTCTAGCTGAGGCCGGCATCCTTTACGGCTGACTGATAGGTCCGGGACACGGGGGCTTCTTTGCCGGACTTTAGTACAAGGTACAGCTTGCCGGCTTCGCGCCGCGCATCTGCCACCCCCTCCTTCGCCACCCACCACGACCGGTGCGTTTGCAGGCCATCGGTGCCGTCCAGTTCGCGCATGGCATCAGCCAGGCGCATCAGGATCAATTCCTCGCCGAGGCTGGTATGGACGCGAAGATAATGATCCTCGGATGACACGGCCCACAGCGCCGCTGTGCGGAATTTGACGGGCAGCCGCTGCATGAATTGCGCAGTCACGTCTTTCGCCTGCGCCGCCTCCAGCAGGGGCGTGGCAGCCTTGGCCCGCGAGACGATGATGCCCCCCGTCACCATCACCACGCACACCGCATAGACATACAGGTACTGGCTTGGCACGTCGCCGGGCTGCACATGGCCACCCAGCAGCATGAAAAATACCAGCAGTGACGCCGTCACGGGCAGGGCGATCATCGCCGATGACAGCGCCACCTGAATGACGACATTCTGCTCCGCGAACCGTTTCTCGAACACAGTGGGAATGATCCAGGTCGCCGACACGCCACCCGCGATCATGGTCACAAGCCACATGCTAAACCGCAAACCGGCCGGCGCGTTGAAATCATACACGCCGAACCAGGTGAACAGGGCCGAAAGGCCAATCAGTATGGCGGCGGGCCGCAGGAGCTGCCTCAATCGTTCACGCATGGTCGAAAAGCCCCCTGCATTTCGCGCTTCGTGAACCGTTCTGGCTGCATTTCGCGAAGGATTCCAGTCACTCCATGCAATCTCGCTGGCAGCGGACCAGGGCAGGCGGCACCTATGGGCCAACGCCAGACCGACAGGAGTTTCCCATGACCGACACTACACTCACCGCACATGCTTCCCGCCCCCTGCGTACCCACATCCGCGCCCGCCAGCACACCCTCATCATCGCCATCGCGCTCGTGGCCTATGCGGCGCTCAGCTATTCCATCCTGGCCTCCTCAGGTAATCCGCCCCTGCATTTCCGCTTCGACGTGTCCCCGCTATTGCGCTCGCCCTGGGTGCTGAAGGCCCATGTTTTCGGCGCGGTCGCCTCCTTTGGTATCGGTTCTGTCCTGCTTTTGGGCGTCAAAGGCCGCACCATGCACCGCGTCCTCGGCTATGGCTGGGTCGCGACAATGAGCCTGACCGCCATCTCATCCTTCTTCCTGGTGGGATTGAATGGCAACAATTTCAGCTTTATTCACGCCATCTCGGCCTGGTCCGTCATTGTGCTGCCCATGGGTATTGCCGCCGCGCGCCGTCACGACATCAAATCCCACCGCAAGCACATGACCGGCATGTTTGTCGGCGGCATGGCCATTGCCGGCCTGTTCAGCTTCCTGCCGGGCCGGATGATGTGGTCGATTTTCTTCGGCGTTTGATCCATTCGTCCCTTACTGCCGGTCCCGAAGCCCGCTACACATACAGGAAGAGGCAAAATTGGGAGCGGACACATGATGCGTGCAATCGTTTTGATCGGCTTGATGGGGCTTGCTGCATGTCAGTCGCCCGGCCCGATTTCCATTCCCGGCATCACCCGCGCGCCCTCCAGTGCCGAAGATGCCCTGGAAGCCTATTACAAGACGCTTCCGGATGATTTCTATCCACGGGCACCTGCAGGGCTTTCGCTGCCTCCCGCAGATCAGCCTATCACGCGCGTTTTGGTGGCTTCCTGCCTGGACGAAGAAGTGGCCACCGCACCCGTCATGGACGAAATCGCCAAGGAGAAGGCCGATCTGTTCCTGATGATCGGTGACAATGTTTACGGTGATCGTGACGGCAAGAATTACGTCAACAACCAGGCCGATCTCGATGAGCTGCGCGAGAGCTTTCGTGATCTGGCTGCGCGACCCGACTTTCAGGCCGTACGCGCGGCCCACCCGATGATGGTGGCTTGGGACGATCATGACATGGGCGCCAATGATGGCGGCAAGGACTTCCCCTTCCGGCGTCTCGCAGAGCGGGTTCACGAGCGGTTTTGGGGGCTCGAGAAAAAGGATGTCGGCGCATGGCCGGGCACGTATTACGCCCGCACATTTGGCCCCGAGGGGCAGCGTACGCAGGTGATCATGCTCGACACGCGCTTTTTCCGTACGCCCCTGACGCCGACCGACGAATGGGGTGTGAAGGGCAAGGAGCGTTATATCCCTTCCGCCGACGTCCAGCAGGACATGCTGGGCACTGACCAATGGACCTGGCTTGAAAACCAGCTGCAGCAGCCAGCCGATCTCCGCCTGGTCGTATCGTCGATTCAAGTCCTTCCAACTGACGCGCATGGCTGGGAAGACTGGTCACGCCTGCCAATGGAGCAGGAACGACTGTACAACCTGATCAATGAGACCGGCGCGAACGGCGTGGTATTCGTCTCGGGCGACCGGCATACGGCGTTCCTCTACCGCAAGGAGGGTGTGCTCTCCTATCCGGCCTACGAGCTGACGGCATCGTCGATCAACGTCTCTTTCGCGGATGAAACGACCGAGATGGATAGTGCGCAGCTCGGCGAGGGCTATCCGCCAGAGAATTTCGGCGCCATCGATATTGACTGGACAACTGGCACAGCTGCCTTGTCTATCAAGGCCAATGATGGTTCGACGGTTCGTGAGACTTCGGTCAAGTTCAAGTAATCAACGTGCGCCGGATAACCGGCTATTCACGTTCCCAGGTAGTTGATGTCCGATACGCGTAACGTCTTTGTCCTGATCCTGTCCGTGATGATCGTTCAGATCGCCGGCGGGCTACTCAGCATGCTCACGCCGCTGGGGCTGGAATCCATGGGGGCAGGGCCGCAGACGATCGGTGTGATCGCGGGCTTCAATGCGGCCGGCTACATGATCGGGGCGTGGACAGCCCCGCGCGCGCTGGGCCAGGTCGGCAATATCCGCCTGTTTGCGGCCGCCTCCGCCGTCAACGCCGTTGCTGTTCTGTCCTTGTCGCTCTGGCATGACGCCTCCTTCTGGGCCCTTCTACGGATCGTTCAGGGCATCTGCTTTGCCTACATGTTCACCAGCATCGAAAGCTGGATGGGTGAGGCCGTGCCGGACAAGTCGCGCGGCAATGTCATGGGAATCTACCATACCGGCGCCAAGCTCTCTCTCATGCTCGGCCCGTTCTTTGTGGCGGGCATGTCGCCGCTCGACAGCCGGGCCTATGCCTGGGCGGGCCTGTTCCTCGCGCTCGCGCTCGTACCTGTCTGCCTGACGCGCCAGAAAGAACCGCCGCCGCCTGACCGGAAATCCATGCCCGTCTCCGAATTGTTCAGCATTGCGCCAGCAGCCGTTTTCGGCGTTTTCCTGGCGGGCGTCATCAATACCGGCACACTGGCCCTGCTGCCTGTCTATTTCGAACGTTTCGATCTTGCCGGCGGCGGAACGGCTGCGGTCGCCATTGCCGGGGCGGCGGCCTGGCTGGGCGGCCTCGTGCTGCAATGGCCGGCGGGCGTCCTGTCTGACCGAATCGAGCGCCGTCTCGTGATTGCCGGCATGTGTACCATGTCGGGTATCGCCTCGCTGCTGATCGCCATTTTCGGCGTCGCGCTGGGTGAAATTGGCGTCATCGCGGTCCTCACGGTCTGGGGGGCGGGGGCCCTGTCATTCTATGGCCTGTGTGTTGCCCACGCGATTGACCGCACGCCGAGTGGCCGCGTGCCGCAGGTGATGTCCACACTCCTCTTCGTCTGGGCGGCCGGGTCGATCCTCGGTCCGTTGATGTCGGGTTACGCCATGCGCGTTGCAGATCGCGTCGGTCTGTTCGGTCTGGCGGGTGTTCTGCTTCTGATATTGGCCGCACTGATGGTCATCCGTGTGCGCCAGCGGGCTGCGCCAACCGAAGCCCAGCAGGAGGAATGGAGTCCCGTCACACCAACCTCGCTGGCCGGGGTGGAACTCGACCCGCGCAATCCGGACGTCGACTCATAAGGCTGCATCCAGTATCGCGTACTCAGCCAGTTGTCGGCACGAATAAGCCTGTTATACAGCCCCCACAAATACCGGGGCGGCGCACGGCCTTCCTGCACACGACGCAACCATCAGGGCATTCCATATGAACATTCACGAATACCAGGCAAAAGCGGTGCTGAAATCATTCGGTGCGCCTGTCGCCGAAGGCGTACCAGTCCTCTCCCTCGACGACATTCAAAAGGCAGTCGACACGCTGCCCGGACCGCTCTGGGTCGTGAAAAGCCAGATCCACGCCGGTGGGCGCGGCAAGGGCAAGTTCGTCGAGAAGGATGCCGGTGAAAAAGGCGGTGTCCGCCTAGCGTTCAGCAAGGAAGACGTCCTCTCCAATGCCAAGCAGATGCTCGGTCACCATCTTGTGACCGCGCAGACCGGTCCGGAAGGTAAGCAGGTCAACCGCCTCTACATTGAAGACGGCGCCGACATTGACCGCGAACTCTATCTCTCGATCCTCGTTGATCGTGAATCCGGCAAGGTCGCTTTCGTCGTCTCGACTGAAGGCGGCATGGATATCGAGGCCGTGGCCCACGATACACCGGAAAAGATCATGACCCTGCCGGTTGATAACGGCGTCACCGAAGCTGACGCGTCCAAGCTCTGCGACGCGCTCAAGCTCGAAGGCACCGCGCGCGCCGACGGCATGAAACTCTTCCCGATCCTCTACAAGGCCTTCACCGAGAAGGACATGGCCATGCTTGAGGTCAACCCGCTGATCGTCATGGAAGACGGCCACCTGCGTGTTCTCGACGCCAAGGTCAGCTTCGACGGCAACGCCCTGTTCCGTCACCCGGATATCATCGAGCTGCGCGACAAGACCGAAGAAGACGAAAAGGAAATCGAGGCCTCTGAATGGGACCTCGCCTATATCGCCCTCGAAGGCACGATCGGCTGCATGGTCAACGGTGCCGGCCTCGCAATGGCGACGATGGACATCATCAAGCTATACGGCGAAGAGCCCGCCAATTTCTGTGACGTCGGCGGCGGCGCCGGCAAGGAGAAAGTGGCAGCAGCTTTCAAGATCATCATGAAAGACCCGAACGTGAAGGGTATTCTCGTGAATATCTTCGGCGGCATCATGAAATGTGACGTCATTGCCGAAGGCGTGATCGCGGCGGTCAAGGAAACTAACCTCGCCGTGCCGCTGGTGGTTCGCCTCGAAGGCACGAATGTCGACCTCGGCAAGAAGATCATTGCCGAATCCGGTCTT
>TARA_R110000751_G_scaffold62790_4_pt1 | contig 29730 bp, 23 predicted proteins | sample TARA_R110000751 | Tara Oceans TARA_R110000751 (sample SAMEA4398001) | marine metagenome | biome: Polar Biome; feature: [MES] marine water layer (ENVO:01000295) within the mesopelagic zone...; material: water (ENVO:00002006), including particulate matter (ENVO:01000060) such as...... | reverse complement strand
GCGATTGTTCTTGTTCTCGTCCATGTCGATGAAGTCGATCACGACAAGGCCGGCCAGGTCACGCAGGCGCATCTGGCGGCAGGCTTCCTCGGCGGCTTCAAGATTTGTCCGCACCGCGGTCTGCTCGATATTGCGTTCCTTGGTGGACTTGCCGGAGTTCACGTCAATCGCGACGAGGGCTTCGGTCTGGTTGATCACCAGGTAACCGCCGGACTTGAGCTGCACGGTCGGGGAATAGATCGAATCGAGTTGGCCTTCGACCGCCTCGGAGACGAACAGCGGATCATCTTCTTTCCACTGCTGAACCTTCTTGGCCTGGCTCGGCATGATCAGCTTGGCCAGGTCCTTGGCTTCACGATAGGCATCCTCGCCCTGAACCCAGACTTCCTCGATCTCCTTGTCGAACATGTCGCGCATCGCCCGGTGAACAAGGCCGCCTTCGGCATTGATCAGCATCGGTGCTTCGGAGGTCAGTGTCTTCTCGACAATGGTTTCCCAGAGTTTCGACAGATAGTCATAGTCGCGGCGAATTTCGGCCTTGGTGCGCTTGGCGCCTGCCGTGCGCACGATCAGGCCCATGCCATCCGGCACTTCCAGCTCGGCAACGATGGACTTCAGGCGCTTGCGGTCGGCCCCGTTCACGATCTTGCGCGAAATGCCGCCGCCGCGAGGCGTGTTCGGCATCAGCACGGAGTAACGTCCGGCCAGTGAAAGGAACGTGGTCAGCGCCGCGCCCTTGTTGCCGCGTTCTTCCTTGACCACCTGCACCAGCAAAACCTGGCGGCGGCGGATGACTTCCTGGATCTTGTAGCGTTTGGAGATCGACGAACGCGATGATTCCTTGCGCGCCGGGCGACGGCCCCGCGCTGGCTTGGCGGCGGCCTTGGCCTCGCCTTCCTCGCCGTCGTCGCTTTCGTCTTCCTCATCGGAATCGTCGTCGGCGCTGTCATCATCGTCGTCATCATCGGACTCATCGTCGGCGTGCGCGTGGGCGTCATCATCGCCCTCGTCATCCTCGTCGTCTTCGTCTTCGATGGCGGCGGCCGCTTCTTCAGCGGCTTCCTTCAGGAGGGCTTCACGGTCTTCGGCCGGAAGCTGGTAATAGTCGGGGTGGATCTCGCTGAACGCGAGGAAGCCGTGGCGATTGCCACCGTACTCAACGAACGCTGCCTGCAGCGACGGTTCGACCCGCGTTATCTTTGCGAGATAGATATTGCCGCGAAGCTGTTCGTTTCCGGTTGTCTCGAAGTCGAAATCATCGACTTGTCCGCCATTGACGATGGCCACACGGGTCTCTTCCGGGTGGGCGGCGTCGATTAGCATGAGTTTGCTCATGGAACATGACCTTATGATCCGGCGACGCCGCTACGGGCGCGGTACGCCTCGAGCGATCGGTCAGGCCGGTCTGTGTTGGTTGGGGGAGGGTACGGCCACAGCTGTCCCATGCACCGTGAGGCGACATTGTAGGACTGACGATGGCCACGGCACCCGTGCACATATTGCTTTGCTTTCCGGAGCGCGGCGCCCGCTTGCCTTTTCGGTGAAGCGCGATCGCTGACGCGTCATTGGGAAACTTGTTGATAGCCGATAAGAAGACTACTTTTTGAATACTGCCCAATTTCAGGGGCAATTGAAAGGGAGAAAATCCGCAGACCACAGTTCATTGGCCTGAGTCCGGTCAATGCTGGGTTAATATTCAGTCTGTTAGGGAAAAGGCGAGTAAAACCTGCGTCACGCAGCCCCTTGCTGCCATTCGGACATTATGACCCCTTTTCGCCAACTATTCCTCGTATGCGCTTGTATTCTGGTGGGTTTTTTTGCCCATGCGGATATCCGCGACGTGCGGGTCGTGGGCGACGGGGCACCGACCCGGATTACGGTGTGGAGCGATATTTCCCAGGAAGCGCAGGCATTTCTGGCCGAATCCGGTGGGCAACGCAGCCTGATTCTTCCCCTTAGTGGGGAATCCAACGCCAAAGTCGGCACCGGCACGGGCGGTATTGAGGGCTGGGCGCTGACAGGGGGCCGTCTCAGCTTTTCGCTGGACCGCCCGCTGGTCGTCTCCCGCGTCCTCTCCCTGCCGCCGACGGGAAACGAGCGGGCCTGGCGCATCATTATCGACCTTCAAACCGTCTCGGCGGCCCGCTTCGGCAGCCTCGCCCGGCGCGACATGCAGCGCCTTGCGCGCGCCGAATCCGATGCCCGCAAGGCTACAATCGCAATGGCTGCTGCAGAAATCGCCCCTACAGAGCCGCTTCGCCCGCGTGATCGCAAGGGCAATGGCAAATTCGTCATCGTGGTGGATGCTGGCCATGGTGGCAAGGATCCGGGCACACAGTCGGCCAGAGGCCTGTTTGAGCGCGATATCACGCTGAAGGCTGCGCTCTATCTGAAGGAGTTGCTGGAAAAGGACGCCCGCTACACGGTGCGCCTGACCCGCGACAATGATAAATTCATCGAACTGGAAGACCGGGTCACACTCGCCCGCAACTGGGGCGCCGATCTCTTCATCTCGCTTCACGCTGATGCTGCTGGCTCACCAGACGTTGCAGGGGCTTCGGTCTATACGATCTCAGAACGCGGCGAGCGCCGCATCGATAAGGAAGCTGACAAGAACGACTGGAAAATACCGATTGAAACCGGCGGGTCCAAGGTTGTCGGCAGCATTCTGGAAGATCTCGTCAAGCGCGAGACAAAATCCCATTCTGCGGCCTTTGCAGAAGATCTGCTGCCTGAACTTGCGGCGGCCGGCCCGGTGCTGCGTGGTACTCATCGCAATGCCGGCTTCTATGTCCTGCTCGCGCCCGACGTTCCCGCTGTGCTGCTGGAGATGGGATTTCTCACCAATTCCGATGATGCCAGGCGGCTCCATTCAGAGTCCGGACGGGCCAAATCCATGCAGGCAGTCAAGCGCGGCATCGACAAGTTCTTCGACCGGCAGGAAATCCTTGTCGCGTCAGACTGATACGCACGCTGGCACCGGTGCTTTGCCCTTGCGGCACGGCGCGGTTGCTGAGAGATTGCCAGGATGAACATGCTTCGGCCCCTCTACGCGTTGTCTGCCATCCTGCTGGCCGGGTCGTGCGTCAGCACGCCGTCACAAGAGGATCTCCACGACGCGCTTTTCGCCAATGGCCGCCCGGCAGATGCCCGTGCCTACGGTGATTTCCTCGTCGCCCGCTTTGCCGCGATGACCAACGATCCTGAGACAGCTGCTGCCTACTACGCCTCAGCGATCGACACCGCACCGGAAAAGTCGGGCATAGCAGAACGTGCGGTCTTTGCTGCCCTTCTGGCGGGGGATTACAAAGCCGGTGTTGAACTCTCCCAGCGGGCCAACGAAGTCGGCAGCACCGCGACGCTAGTCCGCCTCACCCTTGGGGTCGACGCGCTCGTCCGCCGCAAGGATGCCGAAGCTGCCAGGTATCTCGACGAAACCGACTATGGGCCGTTCAACCGGGTCATCGCCCGGGGACTGTCTGCCTGGCGCATTGCAGATGACCAGGGCGCCAACGCTGCCGAGGATTACCTGCGCGGTGGCCTGACAGGCGATGCCAGTCTCGATAGTGCAACGCTCTACATGATGGGCCTGCTTCAGATGGCCGACAAGCATGATGCGGCGGCGCTGGCGACATTCGATACGCTCTGGGATTCCGGTGCCCGTCTGGCCGTCGGTGTTCATGCGCACGCGCAACTGCTTGCGGCTTCAGACCAGAAAGCGCGCGCGGTCGAAATCCTCGAAATGTTCCGAGACGAAATTGGCCAGAATGCCGCGATTGACGGCTTGCGGGCCGACATCATGGCTGGAAAGCGGATTCGCCCTAAACGCCTGTCGACTCGGGAAGGCGCTGCGCTGGCAGTTTATGTGCCTGCCGCCGCACTGATGCTGCAGACAGATGACGACCTGTCAGGTGTGTATTTCGTGCTCGCATTGGCGCTGGACCCTGATCTCCATGTCGCTCGATCGCTTTGGGGGCAGTCACTGGACAATGCCGGGCGGCGCGAGGAGGCGATTGCCGTTCTGTCACGCATTCCCGATTTCTCGGAATTCTATGCCACGGCCCGTGGCCAGATGGCCTGGGCGCTGCGCCGCGAAGGCCGCAATCAGGAATCCCTCACAATTGCGGCTGAGGCGCTTGCCCATTCGCCCGACCGTGGCCTCAAGATTCAGTTGGCAGACCTCTACCGATCGCTCGAACGCAACGGCGAAGCCGAACGGCTTTTGACCGAGATCATCGAGTCTGATGCGAAAGCCAATCGCCAGGACTGGCGGATCATCTACGCACGCGGGTCGACGCTTGAGCAGACCGGACGCTGGCCTGAAGCCGAAGCGGACTTGAAGATGGCGCTGGCCCTGCAACCCACGAGCGCCTCGATCCTCAATTACCTTGGCTATGCCTATATAGACCGGGGCCTCAATTATGAGGCTGCACTGGACATGATCCGCCGCGCTGTCGAACTGGAACCGCATTCAGGCTACATCGTCGACAGCCTCGGCTGGGCCCACTATCGCATGGGCCGTTATGATCTGGCGACACGCTTCCTTGAGCGGGCCGTGGAACTGTCACCGGGTGAGTCGCTGCTCAATGATCACCTTGGGGATGCCTATTGGCAGGTCGGACGAAAGATCGAAGCGCGTTTCCAGTGGCAGCGCGCCCTCAAATTGGACCCGAGTGATTCCGACAAGGCGCGCATACAGGCCAAAATGCTGTCGGGGCCTGACATCGCCGTCCTGACAAGGGCTGAGCCTGATGCCCCTGCGGCGCTCGCCGTCGCACGCCAGCCCTGAAGAACGCCCATGCCCCAGATTCTGAGCGCGCTTGCCCCAGCCAAGGTGAACCTGTTCCTGCATGTCGGGCCAGTGAAGCCCAATGGGCGTCATGATCTCGACTCGCTGGTTGTCTTCGCCGGTCCTGAGGCTGCGGACCGGCTGACCGTCGAGCCGTCAGATATACTCACGCTGTCGGTGACCGGACCATACGCGGCCGATGCTGGGGCAGGACCCGGCAATCTCGTGCTCAAGGCGGCCAATGCGCTGCGCGCAGAGGCTGGCATTACCAGCGGCGCGGCTCTCCACCTCGAAAAGACACTGCCGGTCGCGGCCGGTATCGGAGGCGGTTCTGCTGACGCTGCTGCCGCCCTTCGACTGCTCACCCGCCTCTGGGACATTAACCCTCGCCATGCCCGCAGCGTGGCGCCGGGACTGGGCGGCGACGTGCCTGTGGCGTTGCTCGGAACACCGGCATTCATGCGGGGCGAAGGCGAACGGGTTGAGGCGGTCACCTTGCCGCTGGCCTTGCCTGCCGTTCTTTACAATCCGGGCATTGCCTGTCCGACCGGTCCGGTATTCGGGCGGTTCGACAAGGCGCAGGGCGGGGCAGGGTTTGCCGAGACCGGCCCGTTGCCGCCGCTCGCGGACATGAATGACCTCATCACCTGGCTCGCTGGCCATCGGAACGATCTGGCGGCGCCCGCGCGCCTCCTGGTGCCCGGACTTGGTCGTGCCACACATGCACTCCCCCCCTTACCCCTCCCCATGCTCACACGCATGAGTGGGTCAGGTGCCACCTTCCTTGCCCTCTACCCCACACTTGCCGCCGCGCAGGAATCTGCCGAATTGCTGAGCGCCTCGCATCCAGACTGGTGGGTACGAGCGACCCTGCTCGGAGGCACCGATTTGTCATGATTCCTGTTCTTCTGGGCCTTCCGTTCCTGTCTGCCCTGCTGTGCTTACTGGTCATCCGGCTTGGCGTTAAAGACGCGCCCGATGGCGGCCGCAAGACTCAGAAAGCGCCCGTGCCCACCGCAGGCGGCATCGCCATCGCCGTATCTGCCATCGCGGGCCTGTTCCTGGCCGGAGGCATGCCCCTGATGACCGAAAATGGCCTCCCGGCGCTGCTTCTGTTCGTCTTTGCATCAGTAATCATTGGGTTTTTGGATGACTTTGTCGGTCTGAACCCCAAGCTCAAGCTGCTGCTTCTGGCCGTCGTTTCGCTCCTCGCCGCCGCTTTCGGACCCCGCCTCGGCTTTTTCCACCTGCCTTTTGGCCCCGGCGAGGGCTATGCGCTCCCTGTCTGGCTTTCTGTAGCAGGTGTTGGGCTTTGGCTCTTCGTCATGGCCAACGCGACCAACTTCATGGACGGCTCGAACGGCCTTGCCATGGGCAGTGCCACGCTGATGCTGATTGCCCTCTCCATCCTGTTGTACTGGCTGGCAACTGCCGATCCAGACACGCGTCTCGAACTGGCCATGAGCCATATTACCGCTCTGGTCGCCGCAGCCACGATGGGCTTCCTGGTCTGGAATATTGCGGGCCGTCTCTACGTTGGGGATACAGGATCCCTCGGCATCGGCGCGCTGCTGGGCGCAGCCGGGCTGGTCGTCGCCTGCAGGCTCACGGTCTGGGAACCGGTCATCCTCACGCTACCATTCCTTGTCGACGTGTTCATGACACTGATCTGGCGCGCGCGCGCCAGAAAGCACTTGTTTGAAGCGCATCGCGATCATGCCTATCAGCTATTCTTGCGGGCCGGGTGGCCGCACTGGAAGGTCGCGAGCCTCTGGGGGGCGATGACGCTCGTCTCGGGCGCAAGTTTGCTCGCTCTCGGCCCGCTTTTTGGCGCGCAGGTCATATTCGTATTGCTGGCACTGGGTATCGGGCTGTGGATATGGCAGCGAGCTACACTCGGCCGCCAGCTTGCCGCTGAAGGTCGCTAGTAAACCCGTTCGACACAGAAATCGGCCAGATCCTCAAGCGCGTCGCGATATTCGCTCGTGGGCAGGCTGCGCAGCGCGCCTTTAGCCAAGGCAGCATAGGCTTCAGCTTCCTGCACGGTCGCCTCTGCGGCGCCAGTGGCGCGGATCAGGTGCACGGCATGTGCGAGATCCTGCTCCGATTGCGTATCGGGGTTCAGGGCGCGTTCCCAGAAAGAGCGATCCTCATCTGATCCGCGGCGGCGGGCGATGATTACTGGCAGGGTGATCTTGCATTCGCGGAAATCGTCGCCGACCGACTTGCCAATCACAGTGGTCGTGCCGCCATAGTCGAGCACGTCATCGATAATCTGGAAAGCGAGACCGAGATTCTTGCCATAAGTTGCCAAAGCGAGCGCATATTGATCGCCGCCTGCTGACATCGCGCCGGTTTCAGCGGCGGCCTCAAACAGGGCGCCTGTCTTGGCCTCGACGATGGCGAGATAGTCTTCGGTGGGCAGATCGCGCGCCTGCATGGCGGCCAGCTGGCGCACTTCGCCTTCGGCAATTGTGGTTGAGGCGGTGGCCAAACGGTTCAGAATGGGGAGACTGTTGGCTTCGACCAGAAGGTTGAAGGCGCGGGCGAACAGGAAGTCACCCACCAGGATTGAGGCTTTGTTACCCCAGATCGCCTTGGCGGCCGGTTTGCCCCGACGCAGATCACTCTCGTCCACGACATCGTCATGCAAGAGGGTCGCCGTGTGGATGAACTCCACAGCAGCGGCCAGCGCATGCGTGGCTGGATTGGCCGCGCCTACGGCATGCGCTGCAATCAGCGTGATCATGGGACGCAGCCGTTTGCCGCCAGCAGACACAATATAGCCGGAGAGATCGGGGATAACCGCGACGGGACTGGAAGCCCGCTCGGCGAGCAGAACTTCAACTGCCGCCAGGTCCTCAGCGACAAGTGCCTGCATGCGCTCGACGATCGAACCGATGGCCGCCTTTGATCTGGGTCTCGGCGCGAGGGTCAAGAGGTCACTCCTGTTGGAACAATGTCGGTTAGTATCTAGGCTTAAGTTATGTAACCGCAAAGGACGACGCGGCACCGGGCCGCAGCTATATGCGGCAAGTGTGGCGCCTGAGCCATAGCTTCAATGTCTGAAAGGCTGGAACGCGCCGTCAATCTGGGCTTTAGTGACTGTATGAAAACGCTCATCTCACTTGCATCCCTCATCCTGGTCACAGCCTGCGCCAGCCAGGCCCCTTATGGCCCGGCCAAGTCCAGTAACGCCGCGGGATATACATCCCAGAAAATAGAGACCGGTCGTTACCGCGTCTCCTATACAGACAACGATGCGGGGCGGTCGCACGACATGGCGCTGCTGCGCGCGGCCGAGATCACACTGCTGGAGGGCGGCGACTGGTTCGAGATTACGGGCGGTTATACCGATCAGGACGGTGACCGTTCCGGCAGCCGCACGTCGGTCAGCGTTGGCGGATCGAGCGGGTCGTATGGCAGCGGTGTCGGCGTCGGGGTGGGATTTGGCATCCCCGTCGGCTCAAGCAAAGCGAAGGTGACGTCGGTGATCGACATTGTCACCGGCAAGAATCCCAAGCCGGATCGGCCATCGGTTTATGATGCCCGATCGGTGGATATCAACCTTCGGGGCAATGCGCCCTGATGGAGGAAGTCTTCCGCACCAACGACCTGGTGAAACTCTCATATATCGAGCATTTGCTACAGGAAGCGGGCATCGCCTATTTCGTGGCTGACCAGCATATTTCCGCCGTTGAAGGCAATATCGGCGCTTTTCCACGGCGCGTGATGGTGCGGGAGGATGTCGTCAGGTCGGCAGAGAAAGTCCTGGCGCAGGTGGAACGCGGGTGACCGCGACGACTGAGGACACGGTATACCAGGGCCGCGTGAAACTGGTGCAGCCATTGAAGGGATTCCGGGCCGGGAGTGACTCCTTGCTGCTGGCGGCAGCGTTGGCGGAAAAGGCGGATGGGGCGGCTTTGGAGCTGGGGTGCGGGTGTGGTGGCGCTTTGCTGCCGGCGGCGTTCCGGATGCCGGGGATGCGCTTCACGGGTGTGGAGATCGACGCCAAGATGGCGGCGCTGGCCCAGGCGGGCGTGGCGGCCAACGGGTTTCAGGACCGGGTGGAGATCGCCGCGAATGAAGCATCCGACTGGGTGAAAACCCATGAGAACCAGTTCGACCTTGTGTTCGCCAATCCACCCTATTTCGAGCCAGGACGGATCTCGCCGCCGAGCGCGGGGAAAACGTCGGCCTACCTTGAATCGCTTGATGTTTCCGGCTGGGTGAAGGCGATGGTCTTTGCCGCAAAGCCGCGCGCGCCCATCGTGCTTGTCCACAGGGCGGCTGAGCTGGCGCGTATCCTGGCGGCGCTGGACAAGCGGACAGGGGATATCACTGTCTTGCCGGTGGCGCCGAAGCCCGGCGAGGAGGCGCGCCGGGTGCTGGTAAGGGGGCGGAAAGGGCTGAAGCGCGGGCCCGTCCGGCTGCTGGCACCGATCCACCTGCATGAGGCGAACGGAGAGCGTTCGGTCACGGGGCAGGAGGTGACGACGGGCGGTGCCGTCAGGTGGTAAGGCCGAGTGGGAGCGATGTGGGGTCGATGCGTGGTTGGGCGCGTTAATGCAGCGCCTCGCTTTTTGCTTGAAACCCGCAGGGCCATCCCCACCTCCCTTGGACACACCGCGTCACAGGAAAGGCCTGTTGCATAATGTTCGGCGTCCTCTTTTTCGGGTTTGCCATCATCGGGATCGGCATTGCGATGCTGGGGCATCCCGCCTTCTATCGCACGCTAACCGGGCGGCGGAGCGGATCGGCCGACCATCGGGACTCCAAAGGCCTCTAATGCTTGCGCCGCAGGGCGCTGGCTTGTAGTTCCGGGCGAACCTCAATTTCCGGACATGTGCCATGCCTGCGCCCAAAGCCCAGCCCAAACCGAAATCCTTCCAGGACCTGATCCTGATCCTGCAGGCCTATTGGGCCGAGCAGGGCTGCGCGATCCTGCAGCCGTATGACATGGAAGTCGGCGCCGGTACGCTGCACCCCGGCACTGTGTTGCGCGCGCTGGGGCCGAAGAACTGGCGGGCGGCCTATGTGCAGCCCTCGCGGCGGCCCAAGGACGCGCGTTATGGCGAGAACCCCAACCGGCTCGGCCATTATTACCAGTTCCAGGTCATCCTGAAGCCGAACCCGGCCAATTTGCAGGACCTGTATCTGGAAAGCCTGTACAAGATCGGCATCGACCCGAGGGTGCATGATATCCGTTTCGTGGAAGACGATTGGGAAAACCCGACCGTGGGCGCATGGGGCCTTGGCTGGGAAGTCTGGTGCGACGGGATGGAAGTCAGCCAGTACACCTATTTCCAGCAGGTCGGCGGACTGGACGTATTTCCCGTGTCAGGCGAACTGACCTACGGCCTCGAACGCCTCGCCATGTACGTGTTCGGCGTCGACAATGTCTACGACCTGCCGTTCAACGACCCGGACTCGGCTGTGCCGCTGTCTTATGGCGACGTGTTCCTCGAAAACGAGAAGCAGCAATCGGCGTTCAATTTCGAGCACTCGGACGTCGGGATGCTGAAGCGCTGGTTTACCGATTGCGAGAGCCAGTCGAACGCGTTGCGCGACGCGGGCAAGCCGCTGCCAGCCTATGATTATGCGCTGAAGGCCAGCCACACGTTCAACCTGATTGATGCGCGCGGGGCGATCAGCCCGACCGAGCGCCAGGCCTATATCGCCCGGGTGCGCGACCTGGCACGCGGCGCGGCGGCGCAGTGGGCCGAGCAGGAAGAGGCGCGGGCCACTGCCTGATTGTTCGCGACTTCGCGCTCAACTTCGCTAGAGTACCAAGAAAATAGCGGAGGACACGATATGAGCGACGCACCGAAAATTGCGGGCAAGCAACCGATCCCGGTCGAAGTGGTGGCAGGCAAGACCTATTGGTGGTGCGCGTGCGGCCAGTCGAAGAAACAGCCCTTCTGCGATGGCAGCCACAAGGGCACCGCGTTCGAGCCGCAGGGCTGGACAGCGGAGAAAACCGGCAAGGCGTTCTTCTGTGCCTGCAAGAAGACCGGCAAGAGCCCGCTGTGCGACGGAACGCATAACGGGTTGTAAAAGCTTACACCGCCAAGCGCGCGCGGCGCCTTCGCTCAGGATGAGCACATTGTCGGGACGGCGCCCCAGACTTGACCCCGGCGCAGGCGCGTCTATGCCGTGCTGGTTCAATCCCCAACGGCTGGAGCCCCTATGGCTGACCTACTGCTCGAGATCTTTTGCGAGGAAATCCCTGCACGCATGCAGGCCAAGGCCGAGGCCGATCTCGGCAAGGCGCTGGGCGATGCGCTGACCGGGGCGGGGCTCGCGTTTGATGCGCTGGAGACGGCCAGCGGGCCGCGCCGCCTGTCAGTCAACGTGACCGGGCTGCCGGTGAAATCGGCAGACGTGTCTGAAGAGCGTAAGGGGCCGAAGGTCGGCTCGCCGGATCAGGCGATTGCGGGCTTCCTGAAGGGCGCGGGCCTGACATCGATTGATCAGGCCGAAACACGCATGGACCCGAAGAAGGGCGACTTCTATGTCGCCATGCTGGACAGGCCGGGCCGCCTGACCGCCGATGTGGTGGCCGAGGCCGTGCCGGCGATCATTCGCAGCTTCCATTGGCCGAAAAGCATGCGCTGGGGCACCGGCGAGCTGCGCTGGGTGCGCCCGTTGCAGCGCATACTCTGCGTTCTTGATGGCAAGGTCGTGCCGTTTGACGTGGACGGGCTGGCGAGTGGCAACGAGACCGAAGGGCACCGCGTTCACGGGCGCGGGCCGTTCACGGTGACCGGCTGGGCAGATTATTCGAAACAGCTAGAAGGCGAAGGCCATGTGCGCCTGACGCGCGATGCGCGGCGCGATGTGATTGCCAAAGGCATTGCGGACCTGTGCGCCAAGGCAGGGCTGGCATGGGTGGAAGATCCGGGCCTGCTGGAAGAGGTGACGGGCCTGGCCGAATGGCCGGTGGTCATTCTGGGCGATATGGACCCGGCCTTCCTGGACCTGCCGCCGGAAGTGATCACGCTGTCGATGCGTACGCACCAGAAATATTTCGCGGTGAACGACAAGAAGACCGGCCAGCTGGCGCCGCATTTCATCGTGGTCGCCAATATCGACGCGTCTGACGGTGGTAAACAGATTGCGGCGGGCAATGCGCGGGTGCTGTCTGCGCGTCTCGAGGATGGCCGGTTCTTCTGGGAGAAGGACAAGGCCACGCCGCTGGACGAGATGGCGGCGAAGCTGTCGACGATTGCATTCAAGGAAGAGTTGGGCAGCCTTGGCGACAAGGTAGAGCGCGTGGCGGCGCTGGCCCGCGAACTGGCGCCTGCCGTGGGAGCAGATGCCGATTTGGCTGAACGGGCAGCGCGGCTCGCCAAGGCAGACCTCGTGTCGGAGATGGTTGGCGAGTTCCCGGAATTGCAGGGCGTGATGGGGCGGTATTATGCACTGGCAGCGGGCGAGAAGCCTTCCGTCGCCGATGCAGTCCGCGACCATTACAAGCCGCAGGGGCCGTCAGACGCCGTGCCGACCGACCCGGTGGCGATTGCCGTGGCGCTGGCCGACAAGCTGGATACGCTGGTGGGCTTCTGGGCGATTGACGAGAAGCCGACAGGCTCGAAGGACCCATTTGCGCTGCGCCGTGCGGCGCTGGGCATTGTGCGGATCATGCTCGAAAACCGCATACCAATTTATCTAAGGTATTTCATTGAGAAGCACTTCGATGTTTCGTTTGAGCGCGACTACTTGGACGTCGCTGACTCTATCGACAATTTGGAGGGCTTTTTCGAGGATCGGCTATCGGTAGCCTTGCGCGACGCTGGTGGACGCCACGATCTCGTCGATGCGGCGCTGAGCATTGAAACAGGTGCGGAAGGTGGAGCCATTTTCACCCGAGTGGTGCAACGGGTCGAGGCGCTCGGCGCTTTCCTCGATACCGAAGACGGCGCGACGCTGCTGGCGGGCTACAAGCGTGCGGCGAACATTCTGAAAGCCGAAGAGAAGAAGGGCGCGCTGCCGGAGAACCTCTCCGTCGATGCAGCGCTGATCAAGACAGGCCCCAAGGAAGAGCAGGCGCTGTATGCGGCGCTGACCGCTGTGCGCAAAGCTATCGAGACGCCGCTGAAGGCCGAGGATTTTGCCGGGGCGATGGGCGAGCTGGCGAAGCTGCGCAGCCCCGTCGATGCCTTCTTCGAGGGCGTCATGGTGAACGATGAGGACGCCGCCGTGCGGGCGAATCGCCTGGCCTTGCTGACCGAAGTGCGCGCGACGCTGCACCAGGTGGCGGACTTTTCCCTGATCGAGGGCTGATTGCCGCCGATTGTTCCGGATCGGAACAGGTGACTGTTTACCATTGCGTGTCATATCGGCCACGTGGGGGGTGTGATGGCCCGGCAGGGCCGGAAAACTAGCCAAATGGGCGATTTCACGCACCCTGAGGTCTGGCAATCCCCGCTGCAATGCAGCATAGGATTTGCAGGTTTTGCGGCAACTATTTGTGACGCACAGTCGTTAAAGGGTGAGATTCATGGGTGAAGCGGCTTTGAAACACGCAGAAGAAACGTGGGTATTCGGATTTGGCGGCGGGACGGCCGACGGCGATGCGTCCATGAAGAACCTGCTGGGCGGCAAGGGTGCCAACCTCGCGGAAATGGCGAAGCTGGGCCTGCCTGTGCCGCCGGGCTTCACGATCTCGACCGCTGTGTGCACCGCCTATTATGAGCTAGAGCGCGAATACCCGACGACATTGTCGCCGCAGGTGGACGCCGCACTGGCCGCCATCGAGCGGGAATCCGGCAAGGGTTTCGGCGACCCTGAGAACCCGCTGCTGGTGTCTGTACGCTCGGGCGCGCGTGCCTCGATGCCGGGCATGATGGACACGGTGCTGAACCTTGGCCTGAACGAAGCCTCGGTGAAGGGCCTAGCGTCGCTGGCCGGTGAACGCTTTGCCTATGACAGCTATCGCCGCTTTATCCAGATGTATTCCAATGTCGTGCTGGGCCTGAGCCATGACACTTTCGAGTATATCCTCGACGATTATAAAGAACGCCAAGGCTTTGAACTCGATACCGAGATGCAGGCCGAGGACTGGAAAGCCATTATCGTTTCCTACAAGGAAGCGGTGGAAAAAGACCTGGGCAAGCCTTTCCCGGATGATCCGAAGGAGCAGCTTTGGGGTGCCATCTCGGCCGTGTTCGGCTCGTGGATGAATGACCGGGCGATCACCTATCGCAAGCTGAACGACATTCCGGCCGAATGGGGCACGGCGGTGACTGTGCAGTCCATGGTGTTCGGCAATCTTGGCGAAACCTCTGCCACGGGCGTCGCGTTCACGCGTGATCCGTCAAATGGCGAGTCGATCTTCTACGGCGAATACCTGATCAACGCACAGGGCGAAGACGTGGTGGCGGGCATCCGCACGCCGGCGCCGATCTCGCGCGAGCGGGCCGATACCCTGAAATCATCCGACTCGCCGCTCGAAGAGTCGATGCCGGCTGTCTATGCCCAGCTGCGTGATGTGGCGAACACGCTGGAGCGTCACTACAAGGACATGCAGGACCTTGAGTTCACGGTCGAGAATGACCGGCTCTACATGCTGCAGACACGCAACGGCAAACGCACCGCGGCCGCCGCACTGAAAATTGCGGTCGACATGGCGCGCGAAGGCCTGATCACCGAGGAAGAGGCCGTTCTGCGCCTTGAGCCTTCACAGCTTGACCAGCTGTTGCACCCGGCGATTGCCGAGAACGCGCACCGCGATGTCATCCTGACCGGCCTCCCGGCCAGCCCCGGCGCAGCGGTAGGCAAGGTCGTCTTCGATTCCGAGGAAGCCTTCATGCTGGCCGAAAAGGGCGAGGACGTGATCCTGGTTCGTGTCGAGACCAGCCCGGAAGACATCAAGGGCATGCACGCAGCCCGCGCCATCGTGACGGCGCGCGGCGGCATGACCAGCCACGCAGCTGTTGTGGCGCGCGGCATGGGCCGGCCATGTGTGTGCGGTGCCGGCGGCCTGCAGATTGATACAGCCGCAGGCGTGTTCCGCATCATGGGACGCGAAGTGAAAAAAGGCGAGATCATCACGGTGGACGGCGCCGCCGGACAAGTGATGCTGGGCGCTGTGGAAATGTCGCAGCCCGACCTGTCGGGTGATTTTGGCACGCTGATGGGCTGGGCCGACAAGGTCCGTAAGCTGAAAGTTCGCGCGAACGCGGAAACGGCGCTGGACGCCCGCACGGCTGTTGAGTTTGGCGCTGAAGGGATTGGCCTTTGCCGCACCGAGCACATGTTCTTTGATGCTGACCGCATTCCCGAAGTGCGTGCGATGATCTTGTCGAATGACGAGAAGGGCCGCCGCGCATCACTCGACAAGCTTCTGCCAATGCAGCGCAGTGACTTTGAAGAACTGTTCCGCATTCTGGGCGAGATGCCGGTGACGATCCGCCTGCTGGATCCGCCGCTGCACGAATTCCTGCCGCACAATGATGCCGATATGGACGAAGTGGCGAAGGCCTCGGGTGTGTCCGTGGACGAATTGAAACGCCGCGCAGGCGAACTGCACGAAAGCAACCCGATGCTGGGTCACCGTGGCTGTCGCCTGGGGATTACGTATCCGGAAATCTACGAGATGCAGGCGCGCGCCATTTTTGAGGCCGCCGTCAACGTGGCCAAGGAAACCGGCCGCCAGCCGATCCCTGAAGTCATGATCCCGCTGGTTGCGACGCACAAAGAGCTGTCGATTCTGAAAGCCGTGGTGGATGCGGCGGCCAAAGCCGTGTTCGCCGAAACCGGCACGACGCTGGAATACATGGTCGGCACAATGATCGAACTGCCGCGGGCTGCGTTGCAGGCGGGTGAGATTGCCAAGTCGGCAGAGTTTTTCTCGTTCGGCACCAACGACCTGACCCAGACAACGCTGGGTATTTCGCGGGATGACGCGGGCCGTTTCCTCAAGATATATGAGGATCGTGGCATCTACGAGAAAGACCCGTTCGTGACGCTCGACCAGGCTGGTGTGGGTGAACTGGTGAACATCGCCGCTGAGCGCGGCCGCAAGACCCGCCCGGGCATCAAGCTGGGCATTTGCGGCGAGCATGGCGGTGACCCGGCATCCGTGGCGTTTTGCCATCGTTCGGGCCTCGATTATGTGTCCTGTTCCCCCTACCGGGTGCCGATTGCCCGCCTCGCGGCGGCCCACGCTGCCCTCAAGGAATCGGCTAAATAGGCAGGAAGCTGCTCGTTTCGATGGCAAAATGGTGTTGTAGTTTTACCACACCTGCTATTCGGGCCCCCGGCGGGGTTCCGGTCGGAATTTCTTAAATTTGTATGAAATTCAACCTGTTGCACGGGCGAAATGCTGCACTGCAAAAAAGCAGTCGATTCGGCGGCATATTACCTGACAGAAATGTCACTGACGGAACTGGCCAGGTTCTTGCTAGTAAGGCGGTTGGACGCCTACTTCCCCCTTAGAAACGGGGCCATGGTGGTTCCAGAATGTAGTCAAACCAAACACGCCCGGGTCAATAATGACGAAGTTATATCGTCTGCCGGGGATTGGGGAGCGGTGATGTTGTTAAGGGTTCTTCAACCACGAAGGGCGACTCTGTCGCCAATGAGTGGGCTCCGAGAGAAGCTCAAGCGTTGGTGGATGACTATGACAGACGACGAACAGCGAGATATCTTTGTCCGTGGCGCCACGATTGCCGTGTGCGCCGTGGCAGCGACTGTGACTTTGCCTATGGTCGGTCAGATCCAGGCAGAGAAGCGCGCTGATGCCGATTTCCGTGAGCAGGCCGTACGGCTTGCCAGCATGGAAGATGGCGGCGTGACCGTTCGGTCGGCTGCCTATACGCCATCCCTGCTTGATACGCCGTGGATGCGCACTGTTGAATATACGCTGGAGCGCGATACCGGTTCGTCGATGAGCCGCTATGCGATGCGCGACCGCGATGGCGCGGCCCTCAATTCGCTGGTCAGCTTCCGCCCCGAACATATCAAGCGCGCCGAAACAATCAGCGCGGAACAGAAGTGCATGGCGCAGGCCGTGTATTATGAATCAGCTCACGAGCCGCTTGGCGGCCAGATGGCGGTTGCCGAAGTCATCGCCAATCGCATGGCTGACCACCGCTACCCGGACACCGCTTGCGGCGTTGTCTTCCAGGGTGCGACCCGCACAACGGGCTGCCAGTTTACCTTCACCTGCGACGGTGCACTGAAAACGCCGCCAATGGGCCGCAACTGGGAACGCGCCAAGACGATCGCGGCGCACGTCCTGATGAACCTGAACGTCGACAGCACGGGCGGCGCGACGCACTATCACGCCACCTATGTCGATCCGATCTGGAGTGCCGGCCTGATCAAGACCGACAAGATCGGCATGCACATCTTCTATCGTTTCCCGCGCGGGTCCGAGTGGGCCAGCGTACGTCAGGGATACAAGGCAAAGCGCGCCGAAGTGCGGCTGGCTTCGCTGGATACGTCTGACGACATCATCACGCCAGTGGACGGTGCAGCAACGTCATACATCCAGACGGTTGAGGCCCCGACCATTGCCCCGGCAACGGTGACCACGTCTGATCGAACGATCACGAATGGCGCGCCGCGCCTGACGACGATCAGGTCGGTCGACTATGAAGAGCCGCAGCTGAATTCGCCAGGTAATGGTGACGCGGTTGCCGCCTATATGGCCAAGCAGACCGGCATCACGGTAGCCAGCAACGACCTCGATCCGAGCGTCATGCAGTAGGCAACTTGAAACAAAGTTTTGAAACGGGCCGCAGACGAAAGTCTGCGGCCTTTTTCTTTGCCAGCTATTTTGTGCGCGGCGGCACCTGTTCCTTGACGCGCTTCTTGATGGCGCCCGGCAGCCAGCGGCTCATGAAGCGGGCGCGCTCGGCATCCTTGCCGACCATGTAGTGCGTGTCCTTGCCGTGGGCGGCGTCCCAGGCGCGCTCTGCCGCCATGGAGACCGGATACACGTTCATGCCGCTTTCCCTTATCTGGTCCGACATTTTCACATTCGCGCCTTCCGATGCCCCCATGTTGAGGATCGGTGTATCGACGAACCAGGGCATCAGGCTGGTGACGCGGACATCGAGGTCGCGGAATTCCGCATCCAGCGCTTCGGTCAGGCCGCGCACGGCGAACTTGGTGGCAGAGTAGACGGCAAGCTGCGGCGAGCCGACGATACCAGCCGTGGAGGCCGTGTTGACGATGCGGGCGCCCGGTGTAGCCTTGAGCAGGGGCAGGCAGGCCTGTACCCCGTTGATGACGCCCTTCACGTTGACGTCGACGACCCAGTCATTGTCTTCCGGTGAGACATCCTCGAACCAGCCATGGCGGCCGACGCCGGCATTGTTGAAGAGGACATTCATGGCGCCTTCGGTGGCTTCACCAAAACCATTCACGGCGGCGGTCCAGTCAGGGCGCTTTCGCACGTCCAGTGTCGCAACATGGCAATTCTGGGTGCCGATCTCGTCAGCAACCTGGGCCAGGCTGGCCGAGTTCACATCATAGAGGCCGCAATACCAGCCGCGCTTGGAGAAATAGCGCGCGGTTTCGGCGCCGATGCCGGAGGCTGCGCCTGTGATGAATATGCTCTTGCGGCCGCCCGATCGGGTCATGCGCTGTCCTTCTTGCGAGGTATGTCTTGCTTGCCCGCAGTGTCAGACGACATCCAGCCCCACGTCAAGGTTTGGCGCCGAATGGGTGAGGGCCCCGACCGAGATGTAATCGACCCCGGTTTCGGCAATTCCGGCAACGGTCGAGAGGTTGACCCCGCCCGATGCCTCGGCCGTCACGCGCCCGTCGATCATCTTGACCGCGCGGCGCAGCGTGGCGTTGTCCATGTTGTCGAGCAGGATGGCGTGCGGCGTGTATTTCAGCGCTTCTTCCAGCTGTTCGAGCGTGTCGACCTCAATCTCGATCATGCGAAGGTGCCCGGCATAGGCCTTGGCGCGGGTCATAGCTTCAGCGACGGATCCGCAGGCGGCAATGTGATTGTCCTTGATCAGGATGGCGTCGTCGAGACCGTAGCGGTGGGCGGTTCCGCCACCGCAGCGGACGGCGCGCTTCTCCAGTGCGCGGTGGCCCGGTGTGGTTTTCCTTGTGCAGACGATCTTGGCATCCGTGTGGGAAACGGCATCAACAAAGGCGCGCGTCATTGTGGCAACGCCTGACAGCCGACCGATGAAGTTCAGCATCGTGCGCTCTGCCGTAAGGATCGAGCGGGCCGTGCCATCGAGGCGCCCGATCACGTCGCCGGGAACAATGGCGCTGCCATCCGGCTTCTCGATTGTCAGGGTCATGGCAGGGTCGATCAGGTAAAGCGCGTGGGCGGCGGCATCCAGACCGGCAATGACGCCAGGCTTGCGGGCGGCAATCACGACGCTCATCGTCGTCTCCGGTGAAATCGTCGCGTCAGTTGTCAGGTCACCGGCGCGGCCCAGGTCTTCGGCAAGGGCAAGGCGCACGATCGGTTCGAGAATGATGGCGGGCAGGGGCGGTGGAACGGGGCTCATGGGCGGGCAACCTCTTCGGTTGTGGCAGGGAATTCGCGCAGCAGGAACTGGCGTTCCGGCGCTTTAGTTTCAGGGAAGTCACTTCTGAAATGGCCGCCGCGGCTTTCCTTGCGGGCAATCGCGGCGTCCGCCATGAGTCCAGCGGTGACGAGTGGCCGCGCCGGACCATGTGTATCGCGCAGAGTGGCGATTGTTTCCACAAGCTCGCCGAGACCTGACGCGTCGCGGACAACGCCGCACTTGGCCGACATTTCGCCGCGCAGGACTTGCAGGGCCTCGTGGGGGAGGGATGCAGGAATAATGGAGGTCGAGGGGCCGGGGGCTTCAAGTTCGGCGTCGCGCAGGTGCTGGGCGATCCGGTGGGAGAAAACCACGGCCTCTAGAAGCGAATTGGAGGCGAGGCGGTTTGCGCCATGCGCGCCGGTTGATGTGCACTCTCCGCAGACGGACAGGCCATTCAATGTGGATCGTCCCCAGAAGTCAGCGACGATGCCGCCCATGTGATAATGCGCGGCGGGCGCGATCGGGATCATCTCGAAACGCGGATCGATACCGGCGCTCTTGCAGGCTGAGAAGACGGTCGGAAAATGTTCGGGAAAATGATTGCCGACGGCTGTGCGGCAATCAAGATAGGCCCCGCGACCGAATGCGCGTTCGGAATGGATGGCGCGGGCCACTTCGTCTCGCGGGGCAAGTTCCTCAAGCGTGTGATAGTTCGCCATGAAGCGGTTGCCGTCACGATTTCGCAGGGTTGCCCCTTCGCCGCGAAGGGCCTCTGTCGCCAGCGGGGCGGGATCGCGGCCAATGTCGATGGCGGTCGGGTGAAACTGGACGAACTCGACGTCGGCGATCAGTGCGCCAGCTTCGTAGGCCATCGCAATTGCGTCGCCGCGCGCTTCCCGCGGGTTGGTTGTGACCTGGAACAGGCCGCCTGTTCCACCGGTGCAGAGTACGGTCTGACGGGCTGTCTGTGTGGTCAGCGTGCCCGAACTGTCGCGCAGCACGACGCCAGCGACGCGGTGATTGGTATCCTGCAGCAAGCCAACAGCGCGGACACCTTCGATCACGGTGATGTGGGTGGACGCGGCGACGGCGGCGACAAGCGAATCCATGATGGCCTTGCCGGCAAGATCACCGGCGACCCGAGCGACACGCGGGCGAGAGTGGGCCGCTTCAAGCGAGAGCGCCAGCGCGCCATCGGGTGTGCGATCAAAGGGTACGCCGAGCGTCACCAGGTCCCGAACGCGGGCAGGGCCTTCTTCAGCGATCAGGCGCGCGATGACCGGGTCGACGAGACCGGAACCGGCATTAATCGTGTCGCTTGCGTGCTGGTCAGGGCTGTCGAGTGGGTCAAGCGCCGCTGCGAGACCGCCCTGCGCCCATGCAGAAGAAGCGGCCTGTCCAAGCGGGGCAGGCGAGATAACCACGCAAGGCCGCGGCGCGAGTTCCAGCGCAAGGAACAAGCCTGCGAGCCCGGCGCCAACGATCAGCACGTCGCTGTCAGCCGCGCCGGATGCGGCGATCGTTTGAATGCCCCGATTGGTCACTGTTTCAGGATATCCCGTCATTGGCGCGGCGGAATTCGGCTGGCGCAGTTACCGCTGACACGAGTGCACCGAACATGCGGTCGGCGGATTCGATTGTCAGCGTGAAATTGTCTGGCATGTAGATCAGGCCTTCGATCTTGGCTTCGAGCATTTCCTCGATCTGCGAGCGGATCGAGACCTGGTCGCCAAACCGGCGGGCCTGGCAGGACTGTCGCACGACAGAACGACCCCAGGCGGAGCAGACCTCAACGGCGGTCAGTTCGCACGAATACTGGCCGGGTTCGGGGTGGGGTGACAGGTTCATCGTGCCGGTCATCAGGCAGGTGCCGCCGCGGTAGGGGCGCGTCTGGAATGTCCATGCGCCAAGCACATCCGACTTGTCTGCGTCATCATTGTTGCCAGCGGAGGCAGGCGCACATGCGAGCAGAGCCATTGCGGCCACTGCCGCCAGTCTGAACCGGGTCCGGAACATGCTTGTCTCCCCTGAGCGATCACGCCCCTTCAAACCATAAGCCCAGCCTGCGTCACCGCACAACTGCCGGGCTGTCTCAGTTGACCATTTCAAGCTCTAGCGGCTTGAGGCCCGTTTTGAACGCCAAGGGCCGCGCCATCTTGGGCAGCGCCATCATGGCATCCAACGCATCCTTGGCACGTACGCGCACGTCTTCCGGGATTTTCACTTCGTACTTGCCGGTGACAAGGCAATCGTAAATATTTTCCAGCGTGATGCGCTTCATGTGCGGACAGAGATTGCACGGGCGAATGAAATTCACGTCCGGGTTCACGGCCGCGACATTGTCGCTCATCGAACATTCCGTCAGCAGGACGACCTTGTTCGGGCTTTTCTCGGAGACGTAATTGGCCAGCGCAGAGGTGGAGCCGGCAAAATCTGCGGCTTCCAGAACATCCGGCGGACATTCCGGGTGAGCCAGGACGACGACGCCCGGGTGGGCCTCGCGCAGCTGGTGCACGTCATCGGCTGAGAACAGCTCGTGCACTTCGCAGGCACCCGGCCATGTCATGATGCGAATATCTGTCTGGGCGGCCACGTTTTTCGCAAGATACTGGTCGGGCACCATGATGACGGTGTCGGAATTCCATTCCTTCGCGATATGCTCGACAACCTGTGACGCATTCGAGCTGGTGCAGGTAATGTGGCACTCGGCCTTCACGTCGGCGGTGCAGTTCACATAGGTGACGACGGGATAGTTCGGATACTTTTCTTTGATCAGGCGCACATCGGCGCCGTTGATCGAGGCAGCCAGCGAACAGCCGGCGCGCATGTCCGGAATAAGCACGGTTTTCTCAGGCGCCAGAATTTTCGATGTCTCGGCCATGAAGTGAACACCGGCCTGAACGATGATATCGGCGTCCACAGCAGAGGCTTCACGGGCCAGTTGCAGGCTGTCACCGCGAAAATCGCCAACCAGGCTGAAAATATCCGGCGTCATGTAATTGTGGGCCAGAATGACGGCGTTTTTCTTTTTCTTGAGGCGGTTGATGGCCGCGACCAGCGGGGCAACGGCAGGCCATTCCATGGGCGTCACGAAATCGGCGACCAGCGGATAAAGATGATCGGTCTCTTTCTTGACGGCAGCATCATAGGACAGGCCGCGTTCTTCAGCGGCAGATGCGCCGCGAAGGGGTGTTGGGGTGGGGCATCCGGGAGCGGAATCGATCAAACGGGCCATGGGTTCCTCCTTGCACCGAGCCACTTATGCTCGATATGAGTATAATATAGGCCTGAGACGTTCAGTTTCAAGGGAATCCTTCAAACGTCCGGGATCAGGGCCCACGTGCAATGCTTCTGCGATAGTTATACGCACTATGAGCAAAAGGGGTTTTAGCGGTGAGGCAGCGTGTTGGCAAGTGGAAGCAAATTTTCGCAAGTGTGCCAGGCCGGGCTTAGAATTGTTCTCCCTTGCCGCCTTCATCGCGTACGTAGGCAATGACCGCGTCTATGAAGGCGAGGGTCGCCGAGCCGGTGCCGTTCTTCCGCTCTTCGATGTTGAGACGGATTTTGAACAATTGTTCTGCTGCAAGCACCCGTTCGGGCTGCCGACGCTGACGCCGGAAGTGCCAGTCAGGTGCAGTCGTCGCGCTTACCTCGGGCAGGGTTGCTGCATGCTCAGGGCGTACCAGCCGAGCTGCAAGAGCTTTGGCGGCGTGCAGTGAGTCCCGTTTTCCGAGCAGGGCAAAAGCCCGTGCGCGAACATGGTCGAACTCGCGATCTTCCGAAATGAGGCCCAGGAGTCGGGACAGGCGTTTGGAGTCTTCCATCTGCCAGTAGGCCCGCGATGCCCTGGCATCGGCGATCACATCGTCGACATAGCGATAGAATTTGCGCGCCCAATCGGCCTCTTCCCGCTTTTCCTGCGGCGTGTCGCTGAACATCTCGGCCAGCTTGGCCATGCGTTCCGTGACGGAGCCCACGACGAGGTCACGGGCAAGCCATTGCGCCACTGTGCGCACGCGGTCGTCCTTGTCCGTATAAAGTTCATTCAGGCGACGGGTATTGTAATAATATTCGCCCCGGTCGAGTTCCTTGCTCTTCGCAAGGTGCGCAGCGAAGAAGTCCAGTGCGCGCGCTTTCATGGGAATGCCGTCTGCGCCCGGCTTGCGATAGGATTCCCGCAGGATACGCCGTTCCATGAAGGGATCGAAGAAGTCGATCTGACCGGCCTCGAACAGGCGCTTCTGCGCCTTGTTGCGCTGCATGATGCCAAAGGCCTGAAGCAAGGCCGCAATGAGCACGACATCAACCAGCAGACGTGAAATGAAAACGATGTGTCGGGCCGCTGCGCCCTTCGGCACGAAGGGTTCTTCCTGTGTCACGTCGTAAATATCGACCCAGTCAACAATAGGGACGCCTTTGGCGAGTTCCGTGCCGAAGAATTTCAGCCACTCGACCAGGCCTGTGGACTGGGCCGCGCCTGCAAGGATCATCGGGTCGACAGGTTCAAACAGGTCGAAATGCATCTGGATCTGGCGCAGGGCCAACGGGACCAGAATGAACAGCCACGCATATCCCATCAGGGCTTCATCGCGCAGGTCATTGGCAAAGCCGATGCGGAACTGGTCGGACCGCGTGGTTTGGATGCGCAGGGCTTTTTCGCGGTCATCCTCGACCCACGCCCAGCGACGGCCGAGGCCGAAGATGATGAGGGCGGCAATGGCAATCGGCGCAAGGCCCCACGGATGGGGCAGGGCATAGCCCATGGCCGAGAGTGGCAGCATGACAAGCAACAGGATCAATTGAGGCACCATCCAGCCGCCTTGGGTCGCTCCCGACAACGGCGCAAGCAGGCGCACCATCGTGGCGTCTATGCCGCTTACGATATGGCCGGGATGACCGGCGAAGCCTGCTTGGGCAATCTTTGGTTCGTCCGGGTCATCACGCTCGCCGATCAGGCTGGAGAGATGCGGCAGGAAGATGAAGGCGAGGAAGCCCATCACCACGAGCGCCATAATGACGAGACCGAAATTCTGCTCCATCGAGAAGACCTGCTCGCCCGCGGCCCACGCGCCTGTGCCGATCGCGCAGATCACTGCGGCGCCGCTCAGGAGCGTGCTCATGCCGACCGGGCCTTCAGGGTGCTTGAGATAGTTGCGATGCCCCTTGCCGCCCGCCTCAGTGGCGACGCAATGAAAGCCGTACAACAATGGCAGGAAGGCAATCCCGACGGCACCGAGATAGATGCCACGCTGGACCGGGTGCGTCAGGTCTACCGGCCAGGGCCAGGCCGCAAGCGGGACATTCGGCCCGAATGCGATCCAGGCCAGAATCGACAGCATGCCGAACAGGAGCAAAAAGGCTGCGTGGAAAGCCGGGTTCTCTTCGGTGCCCGGCGCATCATCCTTCGCTGTGCTGGCCCATCTTTTGCCGATGATGAAAACACCCAGCGCGACATAGGCCGCAAGCGGCAGGCCGATGAGGATGCCCCAGGCCGTCCAGCCTGATACGGCGCTGGTGGTCTCAAGATCGGTCACCGCGATGGCAAGCGCGCCGAGTGTCGACGTCCCAAGTGTCCACACGAGCAACCAGGCGTCGGATGTATTGAACCAGCGCGGACGCGGCCAGCCTGGCCGCCATTCCAAATTCAAAAAACTCAACATTGTCGTCCCCACGCTACACAAGGCGGGAACTTAAACATTTGTTAACTTCGTTGGGAAGTTGAAAGATTGACCCTTGAAGGCGCGGCCTAGTCCCTGAAAAGCTCGATCGCGGCGGCGGTCATGGCTTCGACACCGGTTGCGATGGTCGGGTCATAGTCGGGCGCGAAACCGGACGAGTGCAGGGATGGCAGGCCCGGGCCGCCATTCTGGGCCGCGTCATACTTGGCCGGTTCGACAGCGCCGACCCAGAAGATCACGCTGGGGATGTTTTCCGGGGTGCGGGCGTACTGGCTGAAATCTTCGCCGCCCATGACCGGCTTCATCTCCTTGACGTTCGCGGCGCCGATGGACTTGCCGATGGCTTTCATTGTGCGGGCGGTCGTGGCGGGGTCGTTATAGGTGGCGGGCGTGTAGTCGGTTTCGATGGTGATTTCAGGTTCTGGTGCATCGAAAGCCATGGCTTCGGCCTTGGCGATGCGAGTGATGCCATCAAGCAGCATCTTGCGTGTCTTGTCGTCGTAAGAGCGCACAGTCAGCAACAGGGTCGCTTCATCGGAAATGATGTTGTGCTTGGCGCCGGACTTGAACGAACCTACCGTGACAACGGCGCTGTCCTGCGGGTTTGTATTGCGCGACACCAGGCTCTGCAAGGCAACGACGATATGAGACGCGACAAGGATGGGGTCGCGGGTCGTATGCGGATAGGCACCGTGGCCGCCGACGCCCTTTACCTTGATATCGACGCTGTCGACATTGGCGAGCGCGAAGCCGCTGGAATAGTTGATCGTGCCGGCTGGCGCACCGGCTGAGACGTGCAGCGCCAGATTGTAGTCCGGCGTGGGAAAGCGCGTGAACAGACCGTCGGCAATCATCGCCTGTGCGCCAAGGCCGATCTCTTCGGCCGGCTGGGCGATCATGACGAGTGTACCTTTCCACTTGTTCTTGCGGGCGATCAGTTCGCGGGCTGTGCCGATCCAGCTGGTCATGTGAACGTCATGGCCGCAGGCGTGCATCACGTTGCTTTCGACACCGGTCCATGTCGTGGCTTCAACCTTGGAGGCGAAGGGAAAATCTGTTTGCTCGGGCACAGGCAAACCGTCCATGTCTGTACGGATCAGCACCGTCGGGCCATTGCCATTCTCGAACACGCCGACAACGCCGTATCCGCCGACGCCCTCAAGCACCTCGCCATTATCCTTCATTGATTTCTCGACCACCCAATCCTGGCCGACGCCGGTGGTGACCTCAAAACCGAGTGTCTGAAGTTCATTGGCAAGAATGGCCGAGGTCTTTGATTCCGCAAAGGAAAGCTCGGGCGCCGCGTGGAGGCGCTTGTAGAATTCGACCAGAGCCGGGTCTGCGCTTGGCAGCGGCGTTGCGGCGGTGTTCGAGATCTTTGCGGCTTCGCCGGATCGGCTGGAGGCGGAGGCCACGCTGGCAGAACCGTCCGCGCCATTTGCATCGGGAGCCTTGTCCTTTCCGGCGCCTCCGCAGGCGACGAGAACGAGGGCAAGGGCAGTCAAGGCGGCTGGGCGCAACATCACGGTAACTCCTGAATTCAATTCAGGCGCGACCCTAGCGGAGTTTAGCGTCCTGCCAAGTGGCTGCAGCGCCGCTGGGCCTAGTTACGGCCGCGATCCAGGTCTTCCGAGAGTTCAATGTCGACAGGTGTTCCGGCGAGACGCTGGCGGTAAACTTGCGTGTTTTCCAGAACGCGCTGGACATAGTTGCGCGTCTCGGAGAACGGGATGAACTCAACCCAGTCGACCGGATCAACCTGGCCACTGCGCGGATCGCCATAATCCTCGATCCACTGCTTGGGCCGGCTGGGGCCTGCATTGTAGGCCGCCGCGGTCATGATGTAGCTGCCCCGGAACTGGGAGAGCAGCGTGTCGAGATGCTGGCCGCCGAGGGTCATGTTGTAGCCTGGATCGTCGGTGAGCCAGGATGCGCGATAAGGCAGGCCGCGCAGACGCGCTTCATTGCGTGCCGTTGCCGGCATGAACTGCATCAGGCCGCGGGCACCGGCATGACTGATCGCGTTGGGGTTCATTTCGCTTTCCTGGCGCGACAAAGCCAGCATCAGCGGCTTCTCGACACGCGGTTCGCGCAGCATCGGGTAGGAGACGACCGGATAGGCTGCGTCGGTGGCAACGATGCCTTTGGCTAGCCCGGCTTTCGCGCCACGCACGCCGATATCGGGCACCTGGTATTCTGCAGCCATGCGGGCTAGCAGGATGAATTCAGATTCCGAGGTTAGCTGGTCGTCAAGATGATAGGCGAACTCGCGGAACATGCGTTCCTCGCCTGCTTCGCCGAGCAGGCTCAACGCTGCGACAAGCGGGCGGGCATTGAATGCGGCGATTTGTTCAGGCGTCGGTTCAGAAGAGGCCGCAAAGGACAGTTTGCGATCTTCCAGCCGCTCGGCGGCAAGCTGTCCATAATAGGTAAACTTGTGCTTGGCAGCTGCGCCGAACGAGGCGCGTGCCGCTTCGTTTTCGCCGAGCGCATCTTCCGCGCGGCCAGCCCAATAGTCTCCGCGGGCAAGACTGATGGGCGTTGATACGCTGGCAGTCATGTCCTTGAAGTGTTTCAGGCTGCGTTCGGGATTGTTGTTCAGGCGAAGCGCGATCCAGCCAGCGGCCCATTCCGCGTCAGCGAAATCGGACCCTTCCGTCATGGCGTGCGGCGCGGTGAGCTGATAGGCGCGCGACCAGTTGCCATCCTTCAAATCTGTGCGCATGGCGATGTTGCGTTCGTCCCACAATTTCGAACGCCCGGCTTCAGGCACATCATTGGCATCAATGCTGACGAGCAGTGGTGTCGCGCCTTCCTGATTGCCGCGTGTGCGGCGCCAGCGGGCGCGGTCATAGAGAAGACCGGGATTATCCTGCAGCGAGGCCGGGACAGCTTCGACAAGACGGTCAACATTGCGGCCGCGCCCGGCCAGCCCGATGCGGGCGTCGACGAGCTTGCGGTAATCGGAGCTGACCAATGGCTTCAGTTTCGATGCGGCGGTGCGCTGGTTGGTCCAGAGCAGGAATTCGATACGGGCGCGATGGTCGGCTTCTTTCAGGAAGCCGCCATAGGTGGCCAGAACAATGCGTTCGAGGTCGCGGTCCATCGAATTGTTGCGCCAGGCGTCATGCACGAGGGCTTCGGCCTTGGCAGGCTGACCGACCGCCTTGTAGCTGCGGGCGAGGGCGATCTTGCCTGCGCCGGTCTGTGGGCCTGAATTCGTGAGCCAGAGGATGCGCTCACCGTGGCTGAGCGAGGACAGGTCGATAATTTCTTCCGCGCGTTTGCGCATGCGGTCTGTCTTCGGCCAGGTCGGCAGGGTGTCGATGGCATTGGCGACTTCGTCAAAGCCCATGCCCGGCACGCCTTCGCTGGCGCGGACCCACATGATCAGGTTGCGCACGACCGGGTCGGTTGCCTTGCGCTGCAGGCTGGCCACTTCGGACCAGTCATAGCGCCCGGCGGCATCCATGGCCTTGTGCAGGATTTCAGCGTTCTTCGCGTCGGTTGTCTGTGACGCATAAACGCGTTTCGGCTTCAGGCTCGGCGCATCTGGCAACGCAGATGCGGCGGCGCTCAGGGCCCCGAGGCCGAGCAGAAGGGAAACAGAGAGGGAGCGTATCATGTGAGAGGTCATCGGTGTTTATTTCTACGCCAAAGCATGAGAAGGCATTGTTAAATATAACGCTAGAATTTCCACCAACACCCCAATCACGGCAAGAATACGATGTTTCACGGCTCAATCCCAGCGCTCGTCACACCTTTCAAGAATGGTGCCGTTGACCGCGACGCATTCGCTGTGCTTGTCGAGCGCCAGATTGCGGGGGGATCAAGCGCGGTGGTACCTGTCGGCACGACGGGCGAGACATCCACTCTGACGACCGAGGAGCACAAGGACGTCGTGACGCTTTGTGTAGAGGTTGTTGCAGGACGTATCCCGGTGATTGCCGGTGCTGGATCGAATGCGACGGACGAGGCGATTGATCTTGTGCAGCATGCCAAGACGGTCGGCGCCGATGCCGCGCTGGTGGTTTGCCCCTATTACAACCGGCCGAACCAGGCCGGCCTTGAAGCGCATTTCCGGGCGATCAATGACGCCGTGGCCATGCCTGTGCTGCTCTACAATGTGCCCGGTCGCACGATTGTCGACCTGCTGCCGGAAACCGTGGCGCGACTGGCCCAGTTGCCAAACATTGTCGGCATCAAGGATGCGTCCGGCGATGTGGCGCGGGTCAGCCAGCATGCCGCGCTGATTGGCGATGCGCAGTTTGTGCAATTGTCCGGCGAGGATCCGAATGCGCTGGGCCACCTGGCCATGGGCGGGGCCGGCTGTATCTCGGTGACCGCCAACGTCGCGCCGGAACTGTGCGCGGCGATGCATGCGGCCTTCCACGCCGGCGACCTTGCCGGTGCGCGGGCCATTGAGCTGAAACTCATCGCCTTGCACAAGGCGCTGTTCTGCGCGCCGTCGCCGGGACCGGCCAAATATGCCCTGTCGCGGCTTGGGCTTTGCCAGCCGGATGTACGCCTGCCGATTACCGAGCCAGATGCCGCCGCCTGCGAGACAATCGATGCGGCTATGGCGCTGGCGGGCCTGAAGACCTAAATAGGGCCCATGTCAAAGACACCGCAGACCAAGGGCAGGGGCGATGGCCTCGTTGCAGAGAACCGGCGTTCCCGGCGTGAATACGCTGTGGAGGATACGCTGGAGGCCGGCATCATGCTGGTCGGTTCCGAGGTCAAATCCCTGCGCCAGGGCAAGGCCAAT
>TARA_R110000751_G_scaffold1948_1_pt1 | contig 29838 bp, 28 predicted proteins | sample TARA_R110000751 | Tara Oceans TARA_R110000751 (sample SAMEA4398001) | marine metagenome | biome: Polar Biome; feature: [MES] marine water layer (ENVO:01000295) within the mesopelagic zone...; material: water (ENVO:00002006), including particulate matter (ENVO:01000060) such as...... | reverse complement strand
CCTGTGGCGGCAAGCGCCTCAAGCCGCAGGCGCTGGCAGTAAAGATTGCGAAACTGGATATTTCGGACGCGGCCGAATTCTCGATCAAGGATGCGGGCGACTGGTTCGGCAAGGTGTCGAAGACGCTGACGAAGCAGCAGAACGAGATTGCCAGCCGCATCCTGAAAGAGATCAATGACCGGCTGAACTTCCTCAATGATGTCGGCCTCGAATACCTGACGCTCAGCCGCGGATCCGGCACCTTGTCGGGCGGCGAGAGCCAACGCATCCGGCTGGCCAGCCAGATCGGCTCGGGCCTGACCGGCGTGCTCTATGTACTCGACGAGCCGAGTATCGGCCTGCACCAGCGCGACAATGCGCGCCTGCTGGAAACGCTGAAACGGCTGCGCGACCTCGGCAATTCCGTGATCGTGGTTGAGCACGATGAGGATGCGATCCTGACGGCCGACCATGTCATCGACATGGGGCCGGCGGCGGGCGTGCATGGCGGCGAGATCATTGCCGAAGGTACGCCAGCCGAAGTGCTGGCCAACCCGAAAAGCATGACGGCGGACTATCTCAACGGCACGCGCGAGATCGCGATTCCGAAACGCCGCCCGGTCGAGAAGACCAAGCGCAAGATCACGCTGAAGGGCGCGACCGGCAACAACCTGAAGAATGTCACCGCGACGATCCCGCTGGGCAGTTTCACCTGCATCACGGGCGTGTCGGGCGGCGGCAAGTCGACCCTGATCATCGAGACGCTGTACAAGGCGCTGGCGCGCAAGCTGAACGGCGCGTCGAGTCCGCCGCAGCCCTATGACAGCCTTGAGGGCCTCGAATATCTCGACAAGGTGATCGACATCGACCAGAGCCCGATCGGGCGCACGCCGCGCTCGAACCCGGCGACCTATACCGGCGCCTTCGGCCCGATCCGCGACTGGTTCACCGGCCTGCCGGAATCCAAGGCGCGCGGCTACAAGGCCGGGCGGTTCAGCTTCAATGTGAAGGGCGGGCGCTGCGAGGCCTGCCAGGGCGACGGCGTGATCAAGATCGAGATGCACTTCCTGCCGGACGTGTACGTCACCTGCGAGACCTGCAAGGGCAAGCGCTACAATCGCGAAACGCTGGAAGTCCTGTTCAAGGGCAAGTCGATTGCCGACGTGCTGGACATGACGGTGGAAGACGCGGCGAAATTCTTCTCGGCAGTGCCGGCCATCTCATCCAAGATGGAGACGCTGGTGCAGGTCGGCCTCGGCTATGTGAAAGTCGGCCAGCAGGCGACGACCCTGTCGGGCGGCGAGGCGCAGCGGGTGAAGCTGGCCAAGGAACTGTCCAAGCGGGCGACGGGTCGCACGCTGTACATTCTCGACGAGCCGACGACGGGCCTGCATTTCGACGATGTGCGCAAGCTGCTCGAAGTGCTGCACGAGCTGGTCGATGCCGGGAACACGGTCGTCGTCATCGAGCACAATCTCGACGTCGTGAAGACGGCTGACTGGGTGCTGGACCTTGGCCCCGAGGGCGGCGATGGCGGCGGCAAGCTTGTGGCGGCCGGCACGCCGGAAGACATTGCGGCCAATACCGACAGCTGGACCGGCAAGTTCCTCGCCGAGACCTTCCGCCGGCATGACGAGCGCCGCGCCGCACGCAACAAGCGCGAGCGGGCAAAGGCGCCGGCGGTGGCGGCCAAGGCGGATGCCCCGAAGAAAACAGCCAAACCCGCCAAGAAGACGGCAGCGAAGGCACCCGCTCCTGCAAAGAAGGCCAAGCCGAAGGCGGCGAGCGCCGCCAAATAGGCCCGGCCTAGACGAACGTCTCGTCGATCGCCGGATTGTCGGCCCATTGCGGGTCGGCCCGCGCCGCCAGCGCGGCGGGCCCCGCAAAAATGTGCATCCAGCAGGCCTGGAGGAAAATGAAGCCGACCATCAGGATGGCGCCCGGAATGATGATGCCGGGCGAGACCATCGCCGAGAAGACGGCTGACGGATCATCCTCGAGCCCGTTCATCATCGGCATCATCGCCGCGACCATGACCACGGCGAAGATCATGTAGAGCACGAAGAACACGACCATCATGATCAGCATCAGCACGATCCAGCTGCCGAGAATGGTCCAGCCCTTGCCCTTCGTCACGCGCCAGGCCTGTCCGAAGCGGATGCTGCGGTCGCGCACCGTGAGCGCGGCGGCAGGCGAGAACCGCGCCGCCAGCCAGAGCGCGAAAACCATGTAGGCGATCATCAGCACGAACGCCAGCAGCCCTGCAAAGGCAGCGCCTTCGCCGGAGCCGGTCGCCGCGATGATGCCAACCGGCAGGACGACCACGATGATTCCGCCAATATAGAGGGCGATGAACAGGCCGACCCAGATCAGGCCGACAACGAGCAGGCGCCATTCATCGGCACCCAGCCGCAGGCGAAAGTCTTCCGCCCGCATGTACCGGCGCTGGTTTGCCCCTTCGAACAGCATCCAGAAGGCCAGGCCGAGCGGAAGCACCAGCAGGTATCCCAGGAGAACGCGGCCCATCTGCCCCATCATGGCGGCTTCCATGGCAACCGGATCGTTCATCATGTCCGGGTTGAACATCATCCCGAACATCGGCCATTGCAGCCACAGGGTCACAACAGACATCAGCAGGTAAAGCACGGCATAGGTCGCGCCGTATTTGAGCAGGAACCCTTTCGGGCCGCCGGTGCGCCGGAAGTGGAACAGCGCATTGTCAAAACTGAAATCGAGGTTGGTCATGGCGGGTACTCCCTGGGTCAATCGAAAACGGACATGCGCGCGGCGTCGTCAACGCCTCCACGCGGATCATGGCGGGCAGCGAAAGCGGCCGGGGCGCCATTGAAATGCTGCTGGAGTGCGGACATGAACATGCTGGCGAAAATATAGAGCCCCGTCGGAACGAGGAATGCTGCCGAGAAGACCAGTTGCATGACCTCTTCGCCCGACTGCAAGTTCGAGAAACGAGACAGGGCTTCGGCCAACCCGAACTGTAACGCCTGATCAACGACGCTGGAGACAATACCGCCGGCGATCGCGATAATAACGAAGGCCCCCAGAATCGGCCAGAAACGCCCGCGTGACACATTCCACGCGTCGAAAAACACGATCCTGCGGTCCTTGATCGTCATCGCAAAGCAGGGCGACAGGCGCGTTGCGAAGAAGACGTAAACGGGGAACAGCAGCAGCATCAGGCCGAGCCCCCCAAACACGGACGCGATAATTTCATTTTCCATGCTGGCCGCTGACTGACCGTCCAGAACCTGATTGAAAAGCGACGCTCCCGAACCAAACAGGACGAACAGCATGGGCAGGAAGCAGACAATGTTCAGCAGGCTCCACAACAGTCCGACGGCCATCATCCGCAATTCATCAGCACCGAAACGGAGCGAAAATCGCTCGTCCCGGACATAACGGCGCTGCGAAGCGGCTTCAAACATGGCCCACAGGACCCATGATCCGACGCTCACCACGATGGCCCAGGGGATCAGCGGCGTCAGTGCGCCGAACACCAGGGCCAGCAAGGCACCCGGATCGTCTTCGTCGATACTCGCGTTTTCCAGCGCTTCAATCGACTCGATGAAGGCAAGAACCGCATCTTTTGCCAGGTATCCGACGATCCCCATGAAAAGTGTCACGACCAGCGCGTTGGTGGCGGCGAATATCCATGGAAAGGTGCGAAAGTGCGCGGCGCGAAAGGCGTTCGAGAGCGCGCCTTCAAACGAGAAACCTGTTGGCAAACCCCACCCTCCCAAACGGTTCGCTGCAGACTAAGGCGATTTACTCGACCGAGGCAATCTCCGAAGCGTAATCCGGATCGGGCATAAGGCGCGGTAGCACTGTCACTGCAAGGCCGTGACCGGCGAGGATGAACGGCGCGAGCAGCAGGATTCCGAGCGCTCCGCCGATGAAATGACCGGCGGCGCTCGTCCCCAGCAACGGGTTCAGCGCCGCATTGATCGCTACGGCCAGACCAAATGGCGTCACATGCGTGACCAGCGCGGCAAGGCTGAGGCGGAAAGCATGGCGCTTTGTCCACGGCCATGTGCGGAACACCATGGTTTCGCCCCGGCTCACCGTGGCCGCGCCGACCAGGAGCAGGCGCACTGCCAGAAAGCAAAGCGCCCAAAGGCCCAGCGCGCAGGCAATGAGGAACACCGCGCCATAGGCCGTCGGCAACATGTCCATGAACGCTGCCTGCACGACGGCAGGCGCCGTTTCCGCGCCGAGTTCTGTCCGACCCGAAGCCTCGAGCAGGATGCCGGGCAGGATGGCGAGGAAAAAGCCGATGAACACCGCGACAAACAGCACCGCCACGTACACAGCCAGATTGACGTGCACCAATTGCAGGTACTTGCCCGTCCGTGCGCCCAGCATGGTTCGGTAGATGTTCAGGGAATACGCCACGCCAGCGAAGAAAACGGCCGCCATAAGATTGAGTGCGACGATCGCAGCGCCGTTGACTTCCATGCCAAGGACAAGCCGGTAGAGGCCCGCCAGCACCATCAACAGGCCAAGCCATGGCAGGCTGGGAAGGCACGCCCGCGCGGCGAGGCGCCACGCCTCGGCGGCAATCTCCAAAACGGGCAGCTTCTCGTCCATTCCCGGGCTCCTCACTGCTGACACACCTAGCCTCCAGCGCGGCTGGCGGCAAACACCATCTTGACGCGCGGGACCGGCCTGCGCATGTCCCCCTCATGAGCATCAAACCCATACATATCATCGGCGGCGGCATGGCCGGCTCCGAAGCCGCCTGGCAAGCCGCCAGCGCCGGCGTCCCCGTCATCCTGCATGAAATGCGGGGCGTGAAGGGCACCGAGGCCCACCAGACCGACCAGTTGGCCGAGCTCGTCTGCTCCAATTCGTTCCGTTCGGACGACCATACGACCAATGCTGTCGGCGTGTTGCACGAGGAAATGCGCCGCGCAGGCGGCCTGATCATCACCACGGCCGCCGACCACCAGGTGCCTGCCGGCAGCGCGCTGGCAGTGGACCGCGAGGGCTTCGCCGAGGCGATCACGGCCAAGCTGGAAGCCCACCCACTGGTCACCATCGTGCGTGAGGAAATCACCGGCATTCCGCCCGAAGACTGGGACAGCGTGATCATCGCAACCGGCCCGCTGACCTCGCAGGCGCTTGCCGAAGCGATCCACGCCCATACCGGCGAAGGCGACCTCGCTTTCTTCGACGCCATTGCGCCGATCGTCTATTTCGACTCGGTCGACATGGACGTCGCCTGGCGGCAGAGCCGCTATGACAAGCCGGGCCCCGGCGGCGATACGGCGGCCTATATCAATTGCGGCATGAACGAGGCCCAGTACAACGCCTTCCTTGATGCCCTGATTGCCGCCCCGAAGACCGAGTTCAAGGACTGGGAAAAGGACACGCCCTATTTCGAAGGCTGCCTGCCGATTGAAGTCATGGCCGAGCGCGGCCGCGAGACGCTGCGCTTCGGGCCGATGAAGCCGGTCGGCCTGACCAATCCGCATGACCCGACGGTGAAGTCCCACGCCGTGGTGCAGCTGCGCCAGGACAATGCCCTCGGTACACTGTGGAACATGGTCGGCTTCCAGACCAAGCTGAAGCATGGCGCGCAGGCGGAAATCTTCCGCATGATTCCCGGCCTCGAGAAGGCCGAGTTCGCGCGCCTTGGCGGCATCCACCGCAACACGTTCCTGAATTCGCCAAAGCTGCTGGACCAGCAGCTGCGCATGAAATCCATGCCGCGCCTGCGCTTTGCCGGCCAGGTCACGGGCGTTGAAGGCTATGTCGAGAGCGCCGCGATGGGCCTGCTCGCCGGTCGCTTCGCGGCCGCCGAACGCCTTGGCCGTTCACTCGCCCCGCCGCCGCCAACCACGGCGCTCGGCGCGCTCGTGCTGCACATCACCGGCGGCCACCTGCAAGGCAAGCAGACCTTCCAGCCAATGAATATCAATTTCGGCCTGTTCCCGGACATTGAAGACTATTCAAAGGTTGGCGAGGACGGCAAACGCCTGCGCGGCAAGGACAAGGGCCGGGCCAAGAAGAAAGCCCAGGCCGTGCGCGCACTGGAAGATGTCGATGCGTGGCTGGCAGGCGAAGCGGCCCTGGTGCCAGCGGAATAGGGCCGAGTTCAGACCTGCCCGGTATTCATGGCCTTCATGATGCACAGCCGTTTGGTGATGCCATTCGGGTTGCGCCCGTCACAGTAGAACTTGCGCAGGCGGAAATGGGCGATTGCCGGGCGGATGAGCTTTGGTGCAGGCGCGACATGCGGGCCGAAGGCCTTGGTGTCGCTGCGGCGCGTTGCGGCATAGGCCGGCGCCACATCCTGTATCTCGGTTCCCCAGCCGTGGGCGCCGCACAGAACGCTCGCAGCGACTGCCGCCAGCCAGGCTTCCGGCTCGCGTGCCCTGTCTTCGGCTTCGAAGGCGGCCTGATACCCATCGACCAGTTTCTGAAGTGCGCCGATCTTCAGCCGCTGGCAGGCGACTTCTTCGTTGAGCGCGAGACAGACATCATGCGCCCGGGGGGCCTGCTGCGCTTCGATCTCGCCCAGCGCGTCGCGCCACCACTGGAACCGAATGGCGCCCAGCGTGTCCTCGGTGACGGCCAGCCGGACTCGCGCCAGCTCGTAAGCCAGCGCATAAAGTGCCGTCAGGGCGTTGCGATAAATCTCCGGCGCGAAGCGGCTGGATATCCAGCGATCTTCGTCGACCCGCTTTACACGGGCATCAATCGCCTTCCATTGTGTTTTGCCCAAGGGGCTGGTCTCATTTGACATGGAACCCATATGTGGGAAGACGCGCTGATACACCAGTCAAACATATGCAAGAAAGGACGCTGACATGGCATTTTCCCTTCCCGACCTCCCTTACGGACGTGGAGCCCTCGCCCCGCACATCTCCGAGGAGACCCTCAATTACCACCATGGCAAGCACCACCAGGCCTATGTGACCAACCTGAACGGCCTGATCGAAGGTACCGACCTCGAGAAGGCGTCGCTCGAAGAAATCGTCAAAAAAGCGGCTGGCGACAAGGCCAAGGCCGGCCTGTTCAACAATGCCGCGCAGGTGTGGAACCACACATTCTACTGGCATTCGATGAAACCGGACGGCGGCGGCAAGCCCACCGGCAAGATCGCGGCCATGATCGACAGCGACCTCGGCGGCTACGACCAGTTCGTGAAGGACTTCAAGGCAGCCGGCGGCGGCCAGTTCGGCTCCGGCTGGGCCTGGCTCGTGCTGAAGGATGGCAAGCTGGCCATCACCAAGACGCCAAACGCCGAAACCCCGCTGACGGAAGCCGGCGTCACGCCGCTGCTGACCATGGATGTCTGGGAACACGCCTATTATCTCGACTACCAGAACAGCCGTCCGAACTATATGGATGCTTTCCTGAACAACCTGATCAACTGGGACTTTGCCAACAAGAACCTCGGCTAGCCCCACAGGCCCGTATTCGGCAAAATCAAGCAAACTGAGACGCCCACCTGTACTGGTGGGCGTTTTTGCATTATGTGCAGCGCAACAGACGCTCCGGGCTCAGGATTCGCCCGGCAAAGCTGCCATTCGGGCAGCGTCGGGTATTATCAACAATCCTTGGACTGGAAACACTTTGAACGACGTAACATTTGCAGATCTCGGCCTTGGGCCGAACGTACTTAAGGCTGTGGAAGAGGCGGGGTATACAACCCCCACGCCGATCCAGCTGGAAGCCATCCCCCACATCCTTGCTGGCGGAGACGTCACGGGCATCGCCCAGACCGGCACCGGCAAGACGGCGGCCTTCGTACTGCCGATGATCCACCGCCTTGCGCGCGGACGGGCCCGGGCCCGCATGCCGCGCTGCCTGATCCTTTGCCCGACGCGCGAACTCGCCGCGCAGGTCGCCGAGAATTTCGAGAAATACGGCAAGCACCTGAAGCTCACCATGGCCCTGCTCATTGGCGGCGTCAGCTTCAAGGAACAGGAAGGCCTGCTCCAGCGCGGCGTTGACGTGCTGATCGCGACCCCAGGCCGCCTGATGGACCAGTTCGAACGCGGCAAGCTGCTGCTGATGGGTGTCGACTACCTGATCATCGATGAAGCCGACCGCATGCTGGACATGGGCTTCATCCCCGACATCGAGAAGATCGTCTCCAAGATTCCGGCCAAACGCCAGACGCTGCTGTTCTCGGCAACCTTCCCGACCGACATCCAGAGACTGGCGAAGACGTTCCAGCGCGACCCGGTCAAGATCGAAGTCGCCCGGCCGACCGACGCGGCCAAGACGATCGCGCAGCACGTGGTTCACATTCCGACCAATGACGCCAAAGCCAAGCGCACCGCGCTGCGCCGCGTCATCGAAGCCTGCGACGTCAAGAACGGCATCGTCTTCTGCAACCGCAAGGTCGAAGTCGATATCGTGGCAGCCTCGCTGCAAAAGCATGGCCACGACGCCGCTGCCATTCACGGCGACCTGCCGCAGGCCTTCCGCACCGAAGTGCTCCAGCGCTTCCGCGACGGCGACCTCAAATTGCTGGTCGCCTCCGACGTGGCCGCCCGGGGTCTCGACATTCCCGACGTCGACCACGTGTTCAACTATTCGCCGCCGCCAAAGGACGAAGACTATGTCCACAGGATCGGCCGCACGGGCCGCGCCGGGCGGACAGGCAAGAGCTTCACGGTCGTGTCGCCGTCCGACGAGAAATCCTGGGGTTTCGTCCTCAAGATGATCCAGCAGGACGTCGAGGAATTCATGCCCGAAGGCCTGCTCGAGGAACTCGAAAACCTGCCGCCGGAAGAACGCTCCAGCCGGGGCGGACGCAGCGGCGCTGGTCGTAGTGGCAGCAGCAGTAGTAGTAGCAGCAGTCGTGCGCGTGGCCGCGGTGAACGTCCCGAACGCGGGCGCTCGCGCAGCAAGCCAACCGAGGACGCGCCCAAGGCTGAGGTCGAAGTAAAAGCCGCAGACGACGCCCCAAAGCCCGAACGCGCTGACGAGGCCCCCAAGCCGGAACGCACCGAGAGGCCAAAGCGCGAACGCGCGCCGAAAGCTGAAAAAGTCGAAAAGGCGGAACCCGCTGACATGGCTGAACAGCCGGAAAAGGCCGAAAAACCCGCTCGCAGCGAACGCGGATCACGGGGCGGACGTCCGCCGCGCGACCAGAAGCGCAAGGATGATGATCCGATCCTCGCGCCCGCGCCCGAACGCGTCAAAGGCTTCGGCGACGACGTGCCTGCCTTCCTGAAACGCTAGAATAAAACCGGCGCAGCGAAGGCTCAGAGGCCTTTGTTGCGCCGGTTTGCGACCAGCGCATGCGACAGGTCTGGCGTCGGTTCGGGCTTGTCGAAGGTTATCGAGAACCGTGTTCCCGACGCGCCCGTGGCGATACTTATCTCTGCGGCGAGTGACTTGGTCAGCGAGTTGATCAGAATCATGCCGATGCCGCGTGCGGCGTCCGCCCCTGACTGTTCCGGCATGCCGACACCGTCGTCTTCTACTTCGATCAGCACACGATCTGTTTCGCCGTCCAGCACCAGCCTGATCCTGCCTTGGTCACGTCCCTTGAAGGCATATTTGCAAGCATTGGTAATCAGTTCCGTCACCGCAAGGCAGACCGACACCGCCTTGCCGACCGGCAGCACGATCTCACCGCGCGTTTCGCAGACCAGCTGGATCGCCTCGCGAAGTGAATAGGTTTCGACCACGGCATTACACAGGTCGGGCAACAGGGCGAGACAATCCACCTCGTCGTGCTTGCCCAGTTCGTAGAGGCTGCGATGGGTGGCCGATATGACCTCGATGCGTTGTTGCGTGAGGGACAGCGTTTCGCGCGCTATCTCGTCTTCCACCCGTTTCAACGGCAGGGAGACAATTGAAGAGACGATCTGCAAGCTGTTGCGGACGCGGTGATTGACCTCGAACAGGAGCGTGTCCTTCATTTCGAGCGCCTCCACCAGGGCCTGCTCAGCCTGAACCCGAAGCGTATCATCCCGCATCGTCAACACCGCGCCGATCTGCACGCCTGCAGCATTGCGGACAGGGCGTGCTGTACCGACAGCGATAACGATCGTGCCGTCCGGCCGCCGGATTTTCCACGGCGCCTCGATCACCGATTCCCCCTTCTGAACGGCGCGCGCCAGCGGCAGATCATCCGGCGGATATGGCAGGTTGTCCATCGTGAGGAGTTCGTAGTTTTTCGAGTATTCGTCGGGCGGAACATCAAGATTGGCCCGTCCGTGAATCTCTTCGGCGGCACGGTTCACGCTGATAATGCGACCATCTGCGTCGGCCACGATGACGCCTTCGCCGAGTTGGTCCAGCACCACCGACTTGAAGCCTTCAACTGAACTCAGCATTCTCTACGCCTGTTCCAAAACGCGACGGATCGCACGGGTATCGTCCGCGATATACGATATAGATGATTCCCGCGACGTCTGTTGGGCTAACGCTTGAGACGCGACTTCATCTGCTTCCGGAAGCTGTCGGTATAGGGTGGACGGATCATGGCCAGCATTTCACTGCCGGTCTGGGTATAGACCGATTTCTTGTGGCTGAACTCGTAAAAGCCTTCGCGGCCGTGATAGCTGCCCATGCCCGAAGGTCCGACACCGCCGAATGGCAGGTCTTCCTGGGCCACATGGAAGATCACGTCATTCACGGTAACACCACCCGAAGTCGTGTTGTTCAGGACCGTATCGCGCTCGGCGGAGTCCTCGCCGAAATAGTACAGGCCGAGCGGGCGGTCATTGGCGTTGATATAGGCAATGGCATCGGCCGTTTCGCCATAGGACTTGATCGGCAGGATCGGGCCGAAGATCTCGTCCTGCATCACGGTCATGTCATCCGTCGGATCGACGATGATGTGAGGCGCGATCTTGTGGTGCGGCTGTTGCGAGAAATTGTCGCCGGTCGGGTTGATCTCGATCACTTCGGCGCCCTTGGCGCGGGCATCCTCCAGATAACTCATGATCCGGTCAAAGTGGCGCTGGTTCACGATCGACGTGTAGTCGTCATTATCCTTGAGTCCGCTCGGGAACATTGTCTGCACGGCGCGAGTCGCGGCCGCCGTGAATTCGGCCGTCTTCTCTTTCGGCACGAAGGCATAGTCGGGCGCCAGGCATATCTGGCCCGCATTCAGGGTCTTGCCGGCCATGATGCGATTGGCCGCCTTCTGCATGTCGGCCGAGCGGCCAAGGATGACCGGGCTCTTGCCGCCAAGTTCCAGGGTGAGCGGCACGAGATTGTCAGCGGCGGCGCGCATCACGTGCTTGGCGACCGACGTCGCGCCCGTGAACAGGATATGATCGAAAGGCAGCTTGGTGAATTCGGCGCCGACCTCCGGGCCGCCGGTGATCACGGCCACTTCGTCTGCGTCGTAGTATTGCGCAATCACGGACTTCATCAGTTCCGATGTCGCCTCGGTGAATTCCGACGGCTTGATCATGCAGCGGTTACCGGCGGCGAAAACACCTGCCAACGGCGTGAAGGTCAGGTTCACAGGGAAGTTCCATGGGCTGATCACGCCGATCACGCCCTTGGGCTGGAACTGGAGCTGCGCTTTCGACCCGAGCAGGCCGAGCGGGAACTCGACCTTGCGCTTTTCCGGCTGCATCCATTTGTGGACGTGTTTCTTGGCAAATTTCAGCGCGGCAATCGACGAGACGATGTCGGTGAAACCCGACTGGTCTTTCGAACGGTGACCGAAATCGTCGCACATGGCATCGTTGAAGGCATCGCCATGCGTGACCAGCAGGTCGATCGCCTTGTCGAGCCATTCGATCCGCTTGGCCGCTGATGGAATGCCGTCTCGCAGGTTCGCAGCCTTTTGCCGCGTCAATATGGATTCCATGCCGCTGCCAGTTGCGCTGTCGAGTGCCATGCCAAATTCTCCCAATTGCCTGTTCTTGCTTCTGAACAGTGTAGCCCGCGTTCAGCGCTTAACAAAGCGAAATGCATTGCCGCTGCGTGAGGCGTTCACATCCGGCCCATACCGACTAGATTGCCGCCAGACAAATCAGAGAGAGAACCGAGATGGCTTACGAAAAGATTTCCTACGAACTTGACGGCAGCACAGCCATCATCAGCTTCAATGATCCGTCAACCATGAACGCCTGCGGCATCGATACGGCGCAGGAACTGCTCCACGCGTTCGAAACGGCGAGCAAGGAAGCGCGCTGCACGATCCTGACCGGCAAGGGACGCGGCTTCTGTTCGGGTGCAAATCTGGGCGCCAATCCCGGGAGCGGCAGTTCGCTGAGCCACCCGGGCTCGCAGCCCGACGCCGGGCGGGCACTCGAAACGCACTACAATCCGCTGATCCTGGCAATCCAGGACCATCCCCATCCGGTCATCACCGCCGTCAATGGTGCGGCCGCCGGGGTGGGCTGCGCGCTGGGCCTGATCGGCGATCTCGTGATCTGCGGCAAGAGCGGCTATTTCCTGCAGGCCTTCCGGCGCATCGGCCTCGTGCCCGACGGCGGCTCGACCTACCTGCTCGCCCGCACCATCGGACGGCAGCGCGCCATGGAGATGACATTGCTCGGGGAAAAGGTTCCTGCCGAACAAGCCATGTCCTGGGGACTGGTCAATCGCGTGGTCGAAGACGACGCCTTGATGGACACGGCGAAACAGATTGCCCAGCAACTTGCCGAGGGTCCGACCCAGGCGCTGGCCCTGACACGCAAGCTGGTTTGGGCCGCCTGCGACGGCGATTTCAATGGTGCGCTTCGCGCCGAACGCCTCGCCCAGCGAACGGCTGGCCGCACGGATGATTTCAAGGAAGGCGTGATGGCATTCCTAGGTAAGCGGAAAGCCGAATTCAAGGGCAAATAATCATCCTTTGATTGAATATAATCTTATTCGATTAAGAATAGAGTAAGGCAAGCGTGACAGTTTGCGGCGTACGCATTGAGGCCGGGGGGCGCATGTTCGCATGGACTATCGACTGATCCATTTCAATTCAGCGCGACCAGCGGGCGAGTTCACTTTCGACAACGAATTCGTGCAGGTATTCTTGGCGATTCTTCCCCGGATTTTCAGCGAAGCAGATGCTTTCGAAGGCATCCACTGGCATCGCCACGGCCTGCGCCAGCCTGACGCTCGCTGGCGTGACCTAGGGGACGCATTTCCCTATGCGACAGATATTGGAGTCCCGGACGTTTGCACTATGGCCGGATGGGCCTCCCTGGAGGACATGCGGTCATTCGTGTACAATGGCAGAACACACCCTTCAGGCATGCGCCGCCTGCAGGATCAGCTTGATCGCAGTCAAGGCCCCGGATTCGTGATGTGGTGGGCGCCCCGAGAGGAGAGATTCACAATGGAAGACGGGTGGGAACGCCTCACGCACCTGCGCCAGAATGGGCCCAGTCCTTACGCCTTTTCACTCGACCACCCCCTCCTCAAGCCGCAAGTCGCATGAGCTTGTCGGGGCGCAGCCTGATCGGCTTTGCGGCTGCATTGTTGATACTCGTGGCGTGTTCCACGCCCCCACCCCCCGAACACACGATCTACCTGGTTCGCCACGCCGAGAAGCTGGCCGGCGACGATCCCTCGCTGACACCTGCCGGCGCCGAGCGCGCTGCCCTGCTCGCAGAAACGCTTCGCGATGCAGGGATTGTCCGCATCTATTCCACCGACTACGCCAGGACACGGGAAACCGCAGCCCCCATCGCCAAAGCCGTCTCGGTTTCGGTGACCCTTTACGATCCGTCTGACCTGTCGGCATTTGCAGACAAGCTGAAAGAAGAAGCGGGCATTGTGCTCGTTGTCGGACATTCCAACACAACGCCCGCTTTGGTAGAATTTCTGGGCGGCGAACCGCACACGGACATTGACGAAGCCGCAGAGTATGACCGGCTCTATGTCGTCCGTATACAGGGCGATCAGGTTGAGGCTGAACTGCTCCGCTATGGCGCGCCGTTTCAGCCCTGAGGCTTCTGCTTCGGCCTGGACTTTTTAGCGGCCAGCGCGACCGACAAAGCCCGCCGACCCCAGGCACTCGCATCATCGGCATCGTCCATCGCAGCAGACGGCAGGCTGACATAGCCCATCTCCATCCGCTTGCCGTCACTTGGCCGTTCCCAGACAAAGGCTTCGCCACCCTCAGCCTCCAGCGCGCTCCGCAGCGCGGCATCGGTCTTCAGGTAGATGACGTCATCGGCCAGGAGGGCAAACATAACCCCTTGCGCATAGATGCCGGCGCCACCGAACATGCGCTTTATACGAACGTCCCCCAGTGGCGCGAACAGGTCGGCCACGAAGTCATGGAACGGGTCGGGTGGCTTGGCCATACGCCTATGCCGGCGGCAGGCCCAAGCGGTAGACGCCCTTGAACGCATCCAGGTTTTCGACCGGCTTGCCCTTGCGATAGATCGTGATCGCGCCCGACTTGGCGAGGCGCACCGCTTCCGCGCGCACGTCTTTCAGAACGCGCTGGAAGTTCTCTTCGCTCACCGCACGCGCCGCCTGCTCTGCACTGATCGTCTTGCCGACACCGCACTCGGCCGTCAGCGTGAGAATTGCTTCGCGCACGGCGTTATGACCCGGCTCGCTCACCAGTCGATCGCCGCGTACACGAGTTGCTGGAATTGCTGGCGCATCGGATAGGTCGAGGACGGCATCAGCTGCGTGGCCTGGATCGCGATGATTTCTTCTTCCGGGTCGATCCAGAAGAAAGTGGATGCAAGGCCGCCCCAGCTGAACGTGCCTTCACTGCCTGGCTGCTGGCCCGCCACGACATCCACCACGACCGATCCACCGAGGCCGAAGCCGACGCCGTCGGCCATGACTTCCGTGAACATGGACTTGCCCATGTCGCGCATCGTCTTGCCGCCGGGCAAATGGTTCTGGCGCATGAATTCGACGGTCTTGGGGCTGACGATACGCTGGCCATCCAGCGTGCCGCCGCGCAGCAGCATCAGCGCAAAGCGGTGATAGTCGCGCAGCGTGGACACAAGCCCGCCGCCAGCGTTCAGAAATGTCGGGCGTTTCGTGTAAAGCTTCGAGGCCTTGCCGGCACCGTCGGCCAAACTGGTAACGCCCGTCTCCGCATCCTTCTGGTAGCAGGCCATGAGCCGGTCGATCTTTTCTTCCGGCACCCAGAATTCGGTGTCATGCATGCCGAGGGGGCCGGTGATCCGCTGGCGGAAAAATTCGTCCAGTTCCATGCCCGACACGATCTCGACAATCGCACCCAACACGTCGATCGAGTGGCCATACCACCACTCGTCGCCGGGCGAGCATTGCAGCGGCAGCGCCGCGAGGCGCTTGGCCATGGCTTGCAGGGTCTCGGTCGGCCGCCCGATCTTTTCCTGCCGGTACAGGAAGTCGACCGGGTGCTGCATCATGAACCCATAGGTGATGCCCGACGTGTGCGTGAACAGGTCCAGCACTTTCATCGGACGATCCGGCTTGCGGGTCGTGAAGCTGTCCTTGTCGCCTGCGTCCCACACCATCACGTCGGCAAATTCGGGAATGTAGCGACTGACATCATGATCGAGGCGCAGCTTGCCTTCCTCGAACAGCATCATAGCGGCCAACGATGTGATCGGCTTGGTCATCGAATAGATGCGAAAGATCGTGTGCGGCCCGATGTGCTCGCCTGCGCCCATCTCGGTGGTGCCGGAATAGTCTTCCAGCGCGATCTCGCCACCGCGCGACACGAGCGTCGCCATGCACGGCAGCTTGCCGGTGTCGATATAGTTCTCGCGGAAGTATTCGGGGATCGCCTCAAGGCGTTCAGCGTTCAGGCCGACTTCGTGCGGGTCGGTGGGGTCGTGGTCGAACATTTAAAGTTTTCCTGACTTAGCGGCCCGGGCGAGTTCCCGGGCGATGATGATCTGCTGGATCTGGCTTGTGCCTTCATACAGGCGGAAGATGCGCACGTCGCGATAGAAGCGCTCGATACCGTAATCGGTGACATAGCCGGCCCCGCCGAAGACCTGCACGGCGCGATCCGCCACCCGGCCACACGCCTCGGTGGCGAACAGTTTCGTGCACGAGGCGAGCATCGTGACATCCTCGCCGGCATCGCGGCGGCGAGCGGCGTCGAGGATCATGCAGCGGGCGGCATAAGTCTCGGCCTGGCTGTCGGCGATCATGGCCTGGATCAGCTGGTGGTCCATGATCGGCTTGCCGAACTGTTTGCGCTCAAGCGCGTAATTGACCATTTCCTTGATCAGCCGCTCGGACACGCCGGTTGCCACGGCGGAGATGTGAAGCCGCCCCTTGTCGAGCACGCTCATCGCCACCTTGAAGCCTTCGCCCTCGCCCGCAAGCCGGTTCTCGACCGGGACCCGCGCGTTCTCGAAGATCACGTCGCAGATATGTGCGCCCTGCTGGCCCATCTTCTTTTCCGGCTGGCCCACGGACACGCCGGGCGTGTTGCGCTCAACCACGAAAGCCGACACGCCCTTGGCGCCGGGCGTCGACGGGTCGGTGCGGGCCATGACCGTGAACAGGTCGGCCTTGTTGGCATTGGTGATGTAGCGCTTGGTGCCGTTCAGCACATAATGGTCACCGTCGCGGATCGCCTTGGTCGTCAGGCTGCCCGCGTCCGATCCCGCTTCCGGCTCGGTCAGGGCGAAACTGGCGATCAGGTCGCCGCTGGCGATGCCGGGCAGCCATTTCGCTTTCTGCGCGTCGGTGCCGAACAGGACCAGCGCCTGGCTGCCAATGCCGATATTCGTGCCCGCGACAGAGCGGAACGCGGGCGAGGTGCGCCCCAGCTCGAAGGCCACGAGGCATTCGGTTTCCATGTCCAGCGCGAGGCCGCCAAACTCTTCCGGCACGGCAATGCCGAACAAGCCGAGCTGTTTCATCTCGTCCACGATGGATTGCGGCACCTCATCGTTCTCGGCAACATCCGCCTCGATCGGCACGCATTTCTCGGTCACGAACCGGCGCACCTGCTCGATCAGGGCGGCGCGGATTTCGGCGTCAAAGGCCATCAGGAAACTCCCGTAAATGATTGTCTGTAACAATGATATGCCGTTGCGGCATGCTTGTCGAAGGGTGACCGTGCGGTATCAAAGCCAAAAGGGAGGAACAAGGCACAAATGCTTGCAACTGAAGTTACAGAAGGCGAATTCAAAGGCTGGAAGACATGGACAGAGGAGCCGTTCGAACACGATACGGCTGGTCCGTTCTACATGCGCACCGACGAGAAGGGCCAGGTTGCGGCCTTCCGCGCCCAGCGCAAGCACATGAATGCCGGCGGCGTGATGCATGGCGGATGCCTGATGACCTTCGCCGATTTTGCCTTGTTCGCGATCGCCCATCACGGGATGGAGGGAGTCTACGGCCTGACCGTGGCGTTCACATCTGAATTCCTCGACGGCGCCCTCGAAGGCGAACTGATCGAAGCGCGCGGCGAAGTGCTGCGCCAGGGCCGCTCGATCACATTCGTGCGCGGGATCGTGACGGCCAATGACCGGCCCGTCCTCAATTTCTCCGGAACCATCAAACTCAGGAAACCAAAAACATGAGCCAGCCCCCCTACAAGGAACTTTCCCGTTCGATCAAAGGCAAGACCGCCCTCATCACCGGCGCCGCCAGCGGCATGGGCCGGGCGACCGCGCACCTGTTTGCCCGCGAAGGCGCCAATGTCGCGGTCACCGACCTGCGTCAGGGCGACGTCGATACCGTGGTCAAGGAAATCAAGGATGCCGGCTTCGACAACGTCAAAGGCTGGGAACTGGACGTGTCCGACGCCGCCGCCATCAAACGCGTCATCGACAATGCCGCTGCCCATTTCGGCGGCATGGACATTCTCGTCAACAATGCCGGCTTCGCCAAGGCGGCGGATATCGGCGAGGAAAGCTACGAAGACAGCTGGGGCCCGAGCATCAATGTCATGCTGACCTCGCACCAGCGCGCCATCCGCGCCGCCCTGCCCTATATGCGCAAGAATGGCTGGGGCCGCATCGTCAACATCGCCTCGACCGAGGGCCTTGGCGCGACGCCGGGCAACTCGCCCTATGTCGCCGCCAAGCATGGCGTGATCGGCCTGACGCGCGGCCTCGCCGTGGATCTCGGCCGCGAAGGCATCACGGTCAACTGCATCTGCCCCGGCCCGATTATCACCGGTATCACGGCCGGCATCCCCGACGAGCACAAGGAAATCTACGCCAAGCGCCGTGTGCCGCTGCGCCGCTATGGTATCCCCGAAGAGGTCGCCAACATGACTCTGTCTCTGGTCCTGCCAGCGGCCTCGTTCCTGAACGGCGTGCACATCCCGGTCGATGGCGGCATGTCGATCAAGAACGCCTGATTCGGGCAAGCGGGTTTGCGGGGGGCCTAGCCCTTCGCAAATCCGCGCGCGGTCATTGCATCATACCAGCGGCCAAGGTGCTCATGCTCCTTCTGCGGCTCCCATTTCATCACGCGGCAGAATCCGCAACCGATATAGAGCGTGATGTCGGCAATCGAGAACCGGTCAGCGGCAACGAAGTCGTGCTCCGCCAGATGCGCGTCGAGACGCTTGGCCATCGTCCGCGCGGCCTTCTCGCTCTTGGCGGCGGCTTCCGGGCTTTGCGGCACTTCCAGCGGTGCCATCATCGGATGCGCGTTGCGGAACCAGCCGGCAAACTGGATGAAGAACATCAGTTCGATGCGGCGGTCCCACATCTCGATCAGGGCTTTTTCCTTCGGGTCCTTCCCCATCAGGTTCGGCTCGGGAAAGATGCCTTCGAAATAGGTACAGATCGCCCGGCTCTCGGTGATCGCTGTGCCATCGTCCAGCACCAGCGTCGGCACCTGGGCATAAGGCGACAGTTTCCGGTATTCCGCGGTCTTGTGCTCCTGCTCCATGATCGACACGTCGATCATCTCGACCGCGTCCAGCTTGCCTTTGGCCCGCAGGAAAAAGACGACGCGGTCGGGGTTCGGGGCCTTGGGGCTCTGGTAGAGTTTCATGGGTTTCCTCCTAGAATTTTTTCCTCACGCCCAGCGTCGCATTCAGCGGCTCACCCGGGAAGTAGCGTTCATTGCCGAAGGCGAGATCGGCCCGGTCGGCATAGGCTTCGTCCGTCAGGTTGCGCACGATCAGGAAGGCTTCGGTGCCTTCGCTGAATTCATAAGACCCGCGCGCCGACAGGACCGTGTGACCCGGATAGGTCGCCGTGTTCCCGGGATCCATGAAATACTCCCCGACATGTTCCACCGAGAGGGACAGGCCGAGCGCCTCGGTCGCCTGCCAGTCGAGCGAGGCATCGGCCAGCCATTCCGGCGCGGTATCGATCGCGTTGCCATCGCTGATCGTTTCCGCCTCCAAGTTGACCAGGCGCTCAAACGTATAAGTCTGGTCCGACCAGCTCACATTGCCCTTCAGGACCAGCGTGTCGGTAATATCGAATGCGGCTACCGCCTCCACGCCGACATGGCGCGTCGAACCGTCCGGCACGTTGAGGCCGTCGCTGTCGCGGAAGAAGAAGTTCTCCTTGTCCATCCAGTAGGCGGCGACATCGAATACCAGCCGTCCGTCCATGGCGCTGCCCCGCGCGCCGATCTCGACACTGTCCAGCGTCTCGGTGTCGACTTCGCCCGCCACTTGCAGGCTTTGCAGCCGGTAGAGGTCGGAGGCCTGCGGTGCCCGTTCGCCGCGCGCATAATTGACGTAATAACTGACATCGCCCGGCGACCAGATCAGGCCGAGCTTCGGCGTCAGCAGGTCGAAACTGTCGCTGCGGTCGGCGGTGACGTTGAAGCGGCCATTGATACCGACAGGCGCGTCGGTGGAATAGTCATAGTCGTGCGTTTCGCCACGCAGGCCCGCCAGCACGCTGACATTGTTGCCGAGCACAAATTCCGCTTCGCCCCAGAGGGCGAGCACTGTCGTGTCGACCGTGTAGTCATAGTGGACGCCCTGCGGGAAGCGCGCGTCACCGGGGAAAAAGCCGAACGGGTCCGGCTGGATTTCCTTGAGGTAGCCGCTCGCCACATCGACATCCGCGCCAATGCGCAGCGCCAGCGTCTCGCTCGCCTGCCAGCCATAGCGCGCCATCATGCCGCCGCCCGTGTGGCCGTTCTTCTCGACGCCGCCATTCGGCAGGAAATGCTGCGAGAAGATCATTGCCTGGCTGTGCGCATAGGGTGTCAGCACAAGCGTGCCCGGCCCAAGCTCGCGCTCTGCCCGCGCCCCGATCCGCGCCGACCACGCATCGCGATAGGCTTCCGGGTTCGGGTTCGTCGTCACAAGGTCGCTGTCCTTGTAGCTGTCAGTCCCGCCAACGAATCCCGCCGATTCCTGGTTCAGGTTCGACGCTAACAGCCACGGCGTCACATTCCACGCTCCAAGCCCATATGCTCCGACCACCGACAGTTTCTGCTGGTCGGCGCCCGTATTGTCGCGCCAGCCCGTATCATGCTGCAGCGACAGGCCGAGGCGGACATGCTCGCCTTCGTCGAGGGCCATGTCGGTGCGGTAGCGGCCCAGCGTGCCATAGCTCGCGCTGGCAAAACTGCCATCGCCCGGGGCTCCGAGTATCACATTCACGAGGCCATGCACGGCGTTCGAGCCATATTTCGCGCTGCCCGGCCCGCGAACGACTTCAATGGCGCTCGCCACTTCATGGTGCGGCTCCATCAGGCTGTTGACGTTGCCGAAGGCGGGCGAGCGCGTCGGCACGCCATTCTCGAGGATCAGGAAACTGCCCTGCCCTGCTCCGCCGGTCAGCACCGGCGAGCGGATGGCAATCAGGTGCTCCTGCCCCGAATTCATCTGCACGTTCACGCCCGGCAGCGTATTCAGGATTTCGGCGGGATGATCGGCGAGCGTGTCGGCGATTTCGGAGGGTGTAGCAACAGAGAAGCTGCCGGGGTCGTCGAACTGTCGATCCCCAAACACACGAACTGGCTCAAGAACACGTTCTATAAGGCATATTCCGGACGGATTTGTGATGTCCGGTTTTGCCAATTCGAGATCATCATGGACCGTTTTCAAAACTCTGACTGTCAGGCAAATACGGTCCAAATCGGCAGCTTCAGTTTGCTCCTGCGCCGTCGCTGGCCCCGCAAGGCAGGTCGCCATAACGGCAAGGCTGGCGGACGTCGCGATCAGGCGGATCGCGCCGGGTCGCGCGCCCCTCTCCCTTGGGAGAGGGGACGGAGGTGAGGGGGAGCGGTATGTCGGCATGAACTGATCCTGCGAAGTAAAACTGACTCTGTCCTTGCAGTGCCTGACCTGACGGCAATCAAGTGAGAAGGCGTCGCCCCTCATCCCCAACCCCTTCTCCCCGGGGAGAAGGGGCTTTACGGATCAGCCCGCTGCGCCCGCGAACAGCTGGTACGGCAACGCGCCCACGACCGCGCCCGACAGGCAGGTGGCCAGCGTGCCGGCCAGCAGCGTACGCCACGCCAGCGTCAGGAAGTCGTCGCGGCGCTCGGGTTCGACGATCGACAGGCCGCCGATCAGGATGCCCATCGAGCCGAAATTGGCAAAGCCGCAAATCGCGTGCGCGGTGATGATGCGCGTGCGGGGGTCCATCGCGTCGACCGGAATCTCGGCCAGCTGCAGGAAGGCGACGAACTCGGTCAGCACCGTCTTCACGCCCATCAGCGAGCCGGATTGCGAGGCCTCGGCCCACGGCACGCCGATCATGTACATCAGCGGCGCGAAGATCCAGCCGAGCACGCGCTCGATCGACAGCGGCGCGCCCAGCACGTCCGGGAACAGGCCGAGGCCCGCATTGATCAGCCAGAGCAGCGCCAGCGCCGCGATCAGCATGGTCGTGATGTTCAGCACGATTTTCAGGCCGTCGGTCGCCCCGGTCGAGAAGGCATCCATGGTCGAGGCATAATTGAAATCCGGCTCCTTCATCCGCTCGGTCGAAGGCGTGGTTTCCGGGATCATGGTGAGCGCCACGGCCACCGCCGCCGGCGCGGCCATGATCGAGGCCGTCAAAAGCTGTGCCAGCGGATTGGCCATCTTGCCGTCCAGGAAGGCACCATAGACGACCAGGACAGAGCCCGCGATCGTGGCGAAACCGGCCGTCATCATGATCAGCAGTTCCGAGCGCGTCATGCCCTTGATATAGGGCCGGATCAGGACGGGGGCCTCGGTCATGCCCATGAACACGTTGGCCGACACGGCGAGCGAGGTCGCCCCGCCCAGCCCCATCGTGCGCTGGAAGATATAGGCGAAGCCATTCGTCACCCAACGCAGGATGCGCCAGTGCCAGAGGATCGCCGACAGGGCGGCGACCACGATCACGATGGGTAGTATCTGGAAGAAGAAGAGCGGCGGCGGCGTGCCGTCCATCAATTGCGCGCCCGCCGTGTTGTCGCCGACATAGCCGAACACGAAACTGGTGCCCGCGCGGGTCGCCGCCTGAAGGCCGTCGACCACGTCATTGGCGTGGAAAAGGACGCCGCGGACGAACGGCACGCCGAACAGGAGCAGCGCGAAAACGAACTGCATCACCGTCGCGCCGATAACGATCCGCCAAGGGAACAGGCCGCGTTTTTCCGAGACGACCCAGCAGATCGCATATATCACGGCGATCCCGATCAGCGCGCGGGCATTGTCCCAGCCCCATTCATAACCTGCCAGCATCCAAAATCGCTCCCGAGCCCGTTTTGATAGCTGTATGACTTAGCCGTGACGGTCGGGATTGGAAAGCGCGCAAGTGTTACGCGAAACGGACGCCGCCCGAATCGATCCGGTCAGGCGGTGATTGGGGCATCATGACCCACACTTTGCCGCGCTTGTTGACGCTTCGGCATCCTGAGCCTAGGTTTTTGCTTTAATTATCAAGTGTCTGGCCCATGCATTGACCTGAATGCCCGGCCACCCCCTCTGGAGAGCCAAAATACAAATGAAAATGCGCGCCTTATTGATGGCGATGGTCATGGCCGTCGCCACACCCGCCTTCGCTGAATCCGAATTGAACAAGACCGACGCTGAAAAGACGGAGGCCGCAAAACCGATTCCCGATCCGGTCATGTTCGAGAGCAAGCATACCGGCACGTTCGGCACGGCGAAGGTCGCCTACACGGTCGAAGCGGGCGAGACTTATATAAAGGGCGAGGACGGCGAGCCGGCCGCCAGCCTTTTCACCACCTCCTATGTCGTCGACAAGGCGGGCAGCGCGCGCCCGGTGACGTTCATTTTCAATGGCGGGCCGGGATCGGCCTCGGTCTGGCTGCACATGGGCCTGCTTGGCCCGAAGCGGGCGCAGGTGGCGAGCGGTGCGGATGCCGATGACGGCGCGGCGCCCTACAGGCTGGTCGATAATCCCCTGTCCATTCTCGATGTGACCGACCTCGTCTTCATCGACCCGGTCGGCACCGGCTATAGCCGCGCCATCGGCGAGGGCGAGAACAAGGATTATTGGAGTGCAGCAGGCGACACGGCCTCGATCTCGGAATTCATCCGGATCTGGATCACGACACACAAGCGCTGGAACGCCCCGAAATACCTGATCGGCGAGAGTTTCGGCACGACGCGGGCCGCCTACATCGCGGACGAGCTGACGACCGGCGATGTCGATATCGCGCTCAATGGCATCGTCCTGATCTCCCAGGCGCTGGACTATGAAGGCTCCACCTCGGTCCACGACAACATGTATTCCTACATCACCTACCTGCCGAGCATGGCCGCGACCGCGCAGTATCACGGCAAGGCGGGACTCGGCATTCCGCAGGCGGAGTTCCTGGCCGCGGCGCGCACCTTCGCCCGCGACGAATACGGCCCGGCGCTGATGAAGGGAGACCGGCTGAACGCGGAAGACCGTGCCCATATCCGCGACCGGCTGGCCTATTTCACCGGGCTTGATCCGGCCTATATCGAGACCTCAGACCTGCGCATCCTGATGCACCGATTCCAGAAGGAATTGCTGCGCGACAAGGGCGTGGCGCTGGGACGGCTCGACGGGCGCTACCTCGGCGACGAAGCCGACGATGCGGCCGAAGGCCCGGAAGACGATGTCTCCAGCTATGCCATCAGCTCGGCCTATTCGGCCCTGATAAACCAGTACCTGTCTGCTGATCTCGGCGTCGAGATGGACCGGCCCTACATGGTCTCCAGCGCGGACGCCGGCGAGCAGTGGATTTTCCGCGATGTGCCGGAAGGCGAGTATTGGGAACCGCACTATGTGAACCCCACCCGCAAGCTGACCACGGCGATGCGCCACAACACAGCGCTGAAAGTCATGGTCGCCAGCGGCTATTTCGACCTGATCTGCCCCTTCTTCGATGCAGAGGTCACATTCGCCCGCTATGGCATTCCGCAGGACCAGGTCGCCATGACCTATTACCAGGGCGGTCACATGATGTACCTGAACGAGGGCGCGCTGAAGGCCCTCAGCGCGGACGTGCGGGCCTTCTATGCCGGCCAGCTCGAAGACAAGCGGCCGGACTAGGCTGTCGGGCAAGAATGCTCCCCCGGCATCCGCCGGGGGAAGTCCTTTGAGGCGGCCTTAACCCAGCTTGCAGACGCAGATCTTGTTGCCGTCCGGGTCGCGGAAATAGGCGCCATAGAAAGTCGGCATCCGGTTACCCGGAGCGCCTTCGTCGACGGCGCCGAGTTCGATCGCCTTGTTGTAGACCCGGTCGACGGTTGCCGTGTCGGCCGCGGCCAGCGCCGGCATCACGCCATTGCCGCAGGAGGCGGCTTCCTTGTCAAAGGGATCGCCGATCCCGATCATCGGCTGGCCGGGGCCGACGCCATAGAATTGCAGCCGGTCATTGGCGAAGAAGCGTTTGGCGCCCATTTCGCCGAGCACGGCGTCATAGAAAGCCAGCGCCTTCTCTTTATTGTTCGTTCCGAGCGTCACATAGGCCAGCATGTCGGTTCCTCCCATTTCATGCGTTTCTTTTCGGCACTCTGACCTGCCGGTATCCGCAGGGCAAGATATGACGCAGGGGCGCGGCTTGACGTTTACGTGAACGTCTGGTGTGACACGGCCCAAACCGATTTATTGCAAATGCAGGAGTTCTCCCATGTCCGATATCCGTTTTGACGGCAAAGTCGCCATCGTCACCGGCGCAGGTGGCGGCCTTGGCCGCTGCCACGCCCTGGAACTCGCCCGCCGCGGCGCAAAGCTCGTGATCAACGACCTCGGCGCCAGCATGGACGGCTCGGGCGGCAATTCCGCCGCAGCGGAAGCCGTGGTCAAGGAAATCGAAGCCATGGGCGGCGAAGCCATGGCCAACGGGTCGTCTGTCGCAGACGAAGCCGGCGTCAAGAAAATGATCGACGACACGATGGCCCGCTTCGGCCAGATCGACATCCTGATCGCCAATGCCGGCATCCTGCGCGACAAGTCATTCTCCAAGATGACACAGGCCGATATCGACCTCGTCATCGACGTCCACCTGCGCGGTTCGTTCATGCCGATCCACGCCGCCTGGGACATCATGAAGGCCCAGAATTACGGCCGTATCGTCGTGACGACTTCCTCGACCGGCCTTTACGGCAATTTCGGCCAGGCCAATTACGGCGCCGCCAAGCTCGGCCTTGTGGGCATGATGAATACGCTGAAGATCGAAGGCGCAAAGAACAATATCAAGATCAACGCGGTCTGCCCGGTGGCCGCCACCCGCATGACCGAAGGCCTGATGCCGGAAGCCGTCCTCGCCCAGCTGAAACCGGAATATGTCACGCCTGGCGTCATGAACCTCGTCAAGGACGACGCTCCGACCGGCATGATCCTGTCGGCCGGCGCCGGCGCCTTCTCAATGGCTCGCATCGTCGAAACCGAAGGTGCCTTTGTCGGCCAGGGCGATGCCCTGACGGCCGAAGCGGTTGCCGCCAAGTGGGACCAGATCACCGACACGTCCAAAACGCTTCCTGCATTCAAAGGTGGCGGAGAACACGGCCAGCACATGTTCGCGCTCGTGGCGGGCGGTGTGAAGGCCTAAGCTTGCTTCAGGCGAGTTTTAAGCGCAGGATTCTCCTCACACGCTTTTTTGAGGAGAATCCATGCGGTTCACTGCATCCACGCTTCTATGCTCGATTCTCATGCTTGCCGCCGCTTGCAGTGCGCCGCCGCCGGCCGAGACCGCCAAGCCCGTCGTCAAGCCCCTTCCCGTCAGCGCGCAAGGGGAAACCTGCGGCGGCATCGCCGCCCTGAAATGCGAAGAAGGCTATTTTTGCAAGCTTGAGGATGGTGCCTGCATGACCACAGCGGATGCCGCCGGAACGTGCCAGGAAATCCGACCCGCTTGCACACGCGAATACGCGCCGGTCTGCGGCTGCAATGCAAAGACCTATCCGAACAAATGCGAAGCGCATGCCGATGGCACGAGCGTCGCCCACGAGGGTGCCTGCACCGGCTGAGGACAATGGCCTGCCAGACGGGAGGCCGTTACGTCCTTATTCCTGCATCGCCTTGAGATACATCGAGTTTTTCGGCTTGGAAAACACGCGCTCCACCATCGGCGCGAAGAATTCCAGCGGCTCGCTCTGGTAGTCCGGATCGAAAGCTGCCTGGTCATAGAGATGGCAGAACTGCGCACAGTATTCATAGTGCGGGCTGTCCTTGAACTGCTCGCGCATGTTCTTGTCGAGGCCGAGATACTCGAAGAAATAGTAGCCCTGGAACGCGCCGTGATTGGCCACCATGAACAGGTTGGCCTCTGACACGAAGGGTTTCAGGATCGCGGCGGCCACGTCCGGATGGTTCATGCTGCCCAGCGTATCGCCGATATCGTGCAGCAGCGCGCAGACGACATATTCCTCGTCGTGTCCGTCGCGATGGGCCCGCGTCGCGGTCTGCAGGGAATGGGTCAGCCGGTCGACCGGGAAGCCACCGTAATCGCCGTCCAGCAGGCGGAGATGGTCCAGCACACGCTTGGCCAGGCCTTTGTTGAAAACCTTCGCGTGGTCGGCAATGATGCTCCAGTCTTCCTGTGTACCTTCCAGCATTTCGCGGAATTTCGCGCGCTCGCCCATATCGTGTCCGTCTGCCATGTCCGTCTCCTCCAAGTCTCGTTGGTGGCAGATTATACTACACGGCCCGCTTATGAAAGCGGCAGCTGAACCGACCCGATTTGGTCGCCGGTCCAAAATGTGGCACTCTGAGCACTGGAAAAGCGAGGAGCGCGATGCGCGAAACCTTGGAATCGATTGTCGGCTGGTTTGGCCATGGGACGCGAAACGTGCGGACCGGGGTGCTGGCGATGCTGGTTCTGACCGTCGTCCTTCCCACCGCCGCGACAGAACGGCAGGTTATCCCTTTCGACATGACCCCTTCGGGCCACATGGTCGTCCCGCTCAGGATCAATGGTTCCGCCGAGGCTGTCGGCGTGATCGACACGGCGGCCACCTATGCCATGATCGATGGCGCAACCGCCTCCGCAGCCGGTGTGCCGCCCCCGGATGAACTCTCCGTAAATGTCCTCGGACTAGAGGGGCTCCAGATATTTCCGGTGGTTCACGTCGACAGCCTTTCGGCCGGCAATATGCGTATAGACGCGTTTCCCGCCGCCCTGAGCCGGCGAATCGCTGTCGCGGGGATCCACAATGTCGTGCCGCTGACTGCGCTCGAAGGTGACGTTGTCGACTTCGATTTCGACGAGGGTCGCGTCCTGGTTTACGACGGCAGGCCTGACAGGAGCACCGGGCTCGCTTCCAGCCGAATGAGGATGCACGTCCGGCAGGGACTGTGGTTCGCCGAAGTGAAACTGAACGGCGTCAAAGGCCTGGCCCTGATCGATACAGGGTCCAGCATCTCCTATGTGAACAGTCGGTTCGCTGAAGCGGCAGGCGCCAGGCCGAATGATGAGAAAACCCAGACGATCCGCGGCATAACCGGCGGCAACGTCGCGATCCGGGTTGCGACAGCCCGAAAGTTCACGTTAGGCGACCACCGCGTCACCGGCCCCGATCTCATCGTCGCCGATCCGGCCCTGTTTGCGCATCTCGGCATGGACGAAGAACCCGCGATGGTTCTCGGTCTCGACTATCTCTCGATTTTCCGGGTCCAGCTCGACCGGCGCAGGGGCTATCTCGTCCTGGGCATTGCCGGATCACGCAGTGGCATGGGTGGAGTGCAACTGAATGCCGTCGGCACACATATCCGCACCGACTGATTTCAAGAACCGGATTGCATGCCGACAAAAAGCCCCTCCTCCGTCGGGAGAAGGGGCTTTCCATCAGACGCCTCAGTCCCACAGCGATCCAAGCGCCAGCCGGTCACGCCATGACTCTCGCGCGCCCATATAGGCCGGGCCGCAATTGTCGCACGCATGCTCGTGCAGGCGTCGGGCCACGACCCAGGTGGACTCACCGGTGCGCACGCCCGCCTGTGCGAGAACCGACACGATGCGCCGAAGCGCATCCTCCGAAACATCCTCGTTCTGGCGGCCTTTCGCTTCGGCGAGACGCCACCCTGCCGGATCCTGCCGCAGGGCCACGGCCACCATTTCGCTGCCCTCTCGGACAGTAAAAACGGCCATGCGCCCGGCCGCAAGATCGCCGGTAAAATCCCGCAGGCAGTTGCGGAATTCCAGTGCGACGCGCACCAGTGCCTTGCGGTCGGCGACCGGCTCGAACCCCTCCGGCAGGCGCGGCACTGGCAGGATGTGCCCGAACCGAACCGGCTGAAGCGCTTCAGCGGCCATATCGAACAGGGCAAGCGTATTGCTGGCCCGATTCCACCGCTGGGCAATCGCCGCCGCCTCGCCAGCGCCATGAATGCGCAGCGCGAGACGAAAAGCATCGGACAGCTCCTCGACCGCCACGGCGTTCCCCGGCAGGTGGGCAATGATCCCGGCCCGGCGCAGCGCCTCCGGCAACGCTCCGATCAGCGCGAGCCGATCGGCAGCGATGACCTTCATGTGACGCAGCACGCGGCCGGCATCCGGCTCGGCAAAAAGAGCCAGGAAACGTGCATAGTCGCTCGCGTCCCACAGCACTTCGCCTAGTCGTCCCAGCGCCTTCATCAGGCCGCCGGGTACCTCGCCGTTCACCAGCAGGCGTACGAGATTACGGTCGCGGCCCCGCTCCACGGCGCGGACAATCTCCGCACTGCGAAGGCCAGCCGCATTCCCAAGCAGGATCGCGGCTGCGTGGCGCCGCGCCGTCGACAAGGTCAGGAACCCGCTATGGGGCGCGGGCCAGGCCTCAGCGATGACATCGGCATGCGGCCCGGCCAGGAAGCCGAGCAGCGGCGTCTGAACTGCATGTCCTTTCGGACGGATGTGCAGCAGGGTCATGGGCATGCCCATGATCCACCTCCTTTCAAATCGCGTTTGCTGGAACCAGGGTTCAGCGGCGGCGGATTCAAATCGTCAATGCGAGGTCAGGCGTCCACCGGCCAAAGCGCGGGGGACGCTGACGGCGCTCCCCGCAATTGCGAGGAGCCGGTCGTATATGCACAACTCAGCTTCATCTCGGATCTCTTCCGGTTGGGCCGTCAGGTCATCCTTGTCAGGACGCCCCGGCAGCGAGGGGCGGCGTATAACGCCGCCAATGGTTAACTGTCAACTGCGCTGCCAAAGAAAAACCCCGGACGTTTCCGTCCGGGGGTTTTTGAATTCTGGCGTGTCGCAGAGGACTAGTCGTCCATTGCGTCCAGTTCAGCCTGGTGACGGGCCTTGTCGGCGGCGCCCTTGGCGCTCTCGTCACGGTCGACCAGTTCAAGCACAGCCACTGGCGCATTGTCACCCGGACGGTTGCCGGCTTTCATCACGCGCGTGTAGCCGCCATTGCGGTCCTTGTAACGGTCGCCCATGACGTCGAACAGCTTGCGGACAGCGTCTTCGTCGCGGACTTTCGCGATGGCCTGGCGGCGTGCTGCAAGGTCACCCTTCTTGGCAAGCGAGATCAGCTTGTCCATGAGCGGTGCCATTTCCTTGGCTTTCGGCAGGGTCGTCATGATCTGCTCGTGCGTGATCAGGCTTGCCGCCATGTTCGCGAACATCGCCTTGCGGTGCGAGCTTGTCTTGTTC
>TARA_R110000751_G_scaffold106568_2_pt1 | contig 29858 bp, 23 predicted proteins | sample TARA_R110000751 | Tara Oceans TARA_R110000751 (sample SAMEA4398001) | marine metagenome | biome: Polar Biome; feature: [MES] marine water layer (ENVO:01000295) within the mesopelagic zone...; material: water (ENVO:00002006), including particulate matter (ENVO:01000060) such... | reverse complement strand
TACCTTTAATCTTAAAAGCCTTTTTTGATGCGAGATTAGGCTTGTTCACTCATGTGATTGCTATTTTTATTTTAAGTTTTATTGTGCCTAATAGTGACGAGTATTTATTTTTACAAATGATGGCTGGGATTGTAACCATTCTCTCCAATAATGAAATTTATAAGCGAGCCAACTTATTTCTTACCGTAGCCCAAATAATAGGAATATATTTTCTTTCCTATTTTGCCTTTTATGCTATTAATCAAGGAGGTGTTGCTGGTTGGGAGTGGAGTAGGTTAGGTTACTTTGTGCTCTGTGGTCTGGCGATGCTTTTTGTTTGGCCTTTGATATACATCTTTGAAAAGGTTTTTGGTTTAGTAAGTGATGTGTCCCTTTTAGAATTAAGCGATACCAATTCAAAACTTTTAAAGGCTTTATCTAATAAGGCTCCTGGTACATTTCACCATTCTTTAAACGTAGCTAATATTGCAGAAACTGTCGCAAATGAAATAGGAGCAAACGCTATGTTAGTGCGTGTAGGAGCTCTTTATCACGACGTCGGTAAAATGACTAATCCGACTTATTTTACAGAAAACCAAGGTAGTGGTATAAACCCGCACAATGATTTAGATCCAGAAGATAGTGCGAGAATCATCATTGATCACACCCTTAATGGTATTGAGATTGCCCGTAAATACAACTTACCAGACCGTATCATCGACTTTATAAGAACTCACCATGGAGATAGCCTGGTGTATTATTTTTATGCCCAAGCAAAAGAAGGTAATCCAGAGGTTTCAAAGGATAACTTCCGTTATCCTGGTCCAAAGCCTTTTAGTCAAGAAACAGCTATACTTATGATTGCCGATAGTGTGGAGGCAGCTTCTAAAAGCATCAAGAATCCAACTTCTGTCAAGATAGACAACTTAGTAAATAAAATTATCGAAGGTCAGGTAGAAAGCGGTCAGTTTCTCAACGCAAATATTACCTTTAAACAGATAGAAACTATTAAAGCTGTGATTAAAAAGAAGTTAGCGAGCATCTATCATTTACGTATAGAATACCCTGAATAATTTATTGAAAAAATCTTCATTTTTGTTTGTGGAAATATAAAGTTCGCTTACATTTGCAACCGCTTTCAGAAATGGAGTAAGTTCTTTAAAATTTAGGAGAGGTGCCAGAGTGGTAATGGAGCAGTTTGCTAAACTGTCGACGGGCAACCGTCGCCAGGGTTCGAGTCCCTGTCTCTCCGCAACTTAACCCTTTTAATATCTGAAAAAGTATTTATTTTAAAGGTTAAAAATCAGTTCCCGAACTGATATAAAAAAAAATCGGGGTGTAGCGTAGCCCGGTCATCGCGCCTGCTTTGGGAGCAGGAGGTCGCAGGTTCGAATCCTGCCACCCCGACTAAAAGTTATATTGCTTTTACAAACCGTTTTCATTTTATTATGAAGACGGTTTTTTTATTTTACATTCTAAGCATACTGCCTAAAATGTTTTTGTAATTCTTACGACAGGATTAAATGGAGTACGTCTCCTTGTTCTACTCGCCTCTCTTTTTAAGATTTATAAGAGCATTATCTCGTTTTCGCGAAAGCGAAATACTCACCATCTATATGATATTTAAGAATTGTTTGCTATTTCAAAAGAAGCATTTAATGTAAATTGCAGTGAAATAATTAGTTCAATGCAAAGAGATCTTCAAAACTTACGTAAATCTTACGAAAAGGATGCCTTACTGGAAAAAAACCTACCAGAAACCCCTTATCATTTATTTGATACCTGGTTTCAGGAAGCCAAATCATCTATAGAAGTTGATGAGGCAAATGCGATGAGTCTTTGTACTCTAGGTGTTGATGGTTTTCCTAAATCACGTATCGTACTCTTAAAGGAGGTTCTAGAAGGGAAGTTTTTGTTTTATTCCAATTATACTTCAGAAAAAGGAGTTGCTATGGAAGCCTATGATAAAGTAAGTCTTCATTTTTTTTGGCCGTCATTAGAACGTCAGATTATAATTAAGGGAAATGTAAAAAAGGTCTCTAGAGAAAAGTCCTTAGATTATTTTCATTCTAGACCACGAGGCAGCCAGATTGGGGCATGGACCAGCAATCAAAGTAGCGCTATTATGTCCCGTGAAAAATTAGAAGAACAGCTACGTCATTTTGAAGATAAATTTAAAGATCAAAACATACCATTACCAGAATTTTGGGGTGGATATGACTGTGATCCTGTGAGTTTTGAATTTTGGCAAGGAAGACCTAATAGACTTCACGATCGTATTTTGTTTGAATTAGAAAATGACCGTTGGACTTTTAAAAGATTACAACCTTAATGAAGCGATTAATAGTTATAAGGCACGGTAAATCAACTTGGGAACTTCAGGTGAGAGATCACGATCGCGTATTGACACAACGTGGTATTGACGATGCTCATCTTATAGGTGAAGCATTAAAGGATATGGATTTAAATCCAGATCAAATATGGACCAGTACTGCGGCGAGAGCAATGCAAACAGCGACTTTAGTTAGTGAGTACATCAACTACAGTCTTTCAAAACTCGAGCTTAAAAGAGAATTATACACCTTTAGTAGTGATGAATTGATAAGTATCATCTCTACTGCACAGGACGCCGTAGAAACCCTCGTTATCTTTAGTCATAACCACGGAATAACAGATCTTGTCAATGATTTGGGAAGCACTAGATTTGACAATGTGCCTACCACAGGAGTTGTAGCTATAGATTTTGATTCCAACTCTTGGTCTTCTCTAGGTAAAGGCATTACTAAATTTCATTTTTTTCCTAAATTGCTAAAATGAGTAAATATTATAATAGAGACTTGAGCTGGTTGCGATTTAACGCAAGAGTATTACAAGAAGCAAGCGATAAAAATGTGCCGCTTATTGAGCGCTTGAGATTTTTAGGGATTTTTTCAAATAATTTGGATGAATTTTTTAAAGTTCGCTATGCGACCATACAGCGCATTCAAAGAGCTGGAAAGAACGCTACCAAATCTTTAGGAGGAATCAGTGCAGAAGATTTGTTACAGGAAATCAATCAAATGGTTATCGTTGATCAAGCTCATAGTTTTAACGTACTAGCAGAGCTGGAAGATGAACTCAAAAAAGAAAATATCAGTCTGGTAGATGAGACAGAAGTGCTTTCTGAACATGAAGACTTTATAAGAAACTACTTTAATGAAAAAATAAGTCCAGCGATAGGTACCATAATGATTAACGATGAGGTAGATTTCCCACATTTGAGAGATGGGTACGGTTACCTCGCTGTGCGTATGCTCATGACCGATAACAGTATCAGGTACGCTCTTATAGAGAAGCCTAAGTATTTGAATAGATTTGTAGTCTTACCTCAAATAGATGGTGATCAAAGGCAATACATCATTCTCATTGATGACTTGATCAGACACCGTATGCATTATATCTTCAATATTTTTGATTATAAGGAAATTGAAGCACACATGATTAAGGTGACATTAGATGCAGAGCTGGATATGGAACTGGACCTTAAGAAAAGTCTATTAGAAAAAATACGTCGTAGTGTTCACGATCGTAAGGATGGAGATCCAGTGCGATTTGTTTACGACCGACATATTCATAAAGATACGTTACATCTTATCATGAAGAAATTACAAATTGATAACCACGATAGTATTATTCCAGGGGGCAGGTATCACAACAGAAGAGATTACTTGAAGTTTCCCAGTCTAGGAAGAACAGATTTACTCTATGAAAAACTACCGGCCTTACCTATTAAAGATGTAAAAATTAGAGGTTCTCTTTTAGAACGAATAGCGAAAAAAGACATCCTTCAATACACGCCTTACCACACATTTGCTAATACCATTAAGTTTTTAAGAGAAGCGGCTCTTGATCCTCAAGTGAGGACCATTAAAATAACTATTTATAGACTGGCTGAAATATCGCAAATAGCAGGGTCATTGATTAACGCTGTAAAAAACGGAAAAAAGGTTACTGTTTCTATAGAGCTACAAGCTAGGTTTGATGAGCAAGCCAATATCAATTATGCAGAGTTAATGCAGGAAGAAGGTATTCATATGATATTTGGGGTTCCAGGACTGAAAGTACATTGTAAAGCTTGTTGTATCACTCGTGAAGAAGAGGGTAAAATTGTGAGATACGGTTTTATATCCACAGGTAATTTTAATGAATCCACCGCTGGGATTTACACCGACTATACCTTGTTTACAGCAAATCGCAAGATTTTGAAAGAAGTGGAGCGAGTCTTTGATTTCTTTGAAGTCAATTACCGTCAGCATCGATATAAACACCTACTCGTTTCTCCTAATTACCTCAGAAATGGAATTGAACGATTAGTTCGTCGAGAGATCGCTTTCGCGAAAGCGGGAAAATTTGCAAAAATGCGTATCAAAGTAAATTCTTTCTCAGATTTTAAAATGATCGATTTATTCTATGAGGCCTCTAATGCAGGTGTTCAAATAGAATTGATCGTGAGAGGAATTTGCTGTCTTGTTCCAGGTGTGAAAGGTATGAGTGAGAATATTAAGGTGATAAGTATTGTCGACCGATTTTTAGAGCATCCTCGGGTGTATAGATTTTATAATCAAGGGCAAAACGACCTCTATATATCTAGTGCAGATTTTATGGGACGTAATCTAGATAGCCGTGTAGAAATTGCTTGTCCTATATACGATGAAGATATCAAGGCCGAGATTATAGCCACCATGGATATATGTTGGAGTGATAATGTGAAAGCAAGAGAAATATGTGGCGAACAACTTAATAATTATGTGGTTAACGATGCACCAGCAGTAAGATCTCAATATGCCACATATGAGTTTTATAAAAATCAAATCACAAAGTAATGGCATTTGAAATAAGAAAATATGGAGCTATCGATATAGGGACTAATGCTATTAGATTGCTAATTGCAACCATAACTTTATATAATGATGAGCCACCAGTTTTTAAAAAAACAAGCCTGATTAGGGTGCCGGTAAGACTAGGTCAGGATGTATTTACTACAGGTAATATTTCCAAAGAAAATATTTCTCGTATGATAGATGCTATGAAATCCTATCAGTTATTAATGGGCGTTCACAAAGTGAAATCTTATAAGGCTTATGCTACTAGTGCCATGCGAGAAGCAAAGAACGGTAAAGATGTCGTAGCACTCATTGAAAAGGAATCTGGAATTCATATAGATATCATTGACGGGTCTCACGAAGCGGCTATTATCGCAATGACAGATTTACATGCAGTGATTGATGAAAGTAAAGTATTCCTCTATGTAGATGTAGGTGGCGGTAGTACTGAGTTTACCCTATTTGCATACGGTAAAGAAATCGTATCCAGATCTTTTAAAATAGGAACGGTACGATTGATTAATGATATGGTCAACAAAACACTTTGGGATGAGGCTCAGCAGTGGATCAAAGAGGTGACAGCTCCTTACGAGCGCATTGATTTAATAGGTTCTGGTGGTAACATTAATAACATCTTTAAAAGTAGTGGTAAAGCGATAGGTAAGCCGCTCTCTTACTTTTATTTGGCTAATTACTACGAGCAACTACAAAATTATAATTATGAAGAGCGAGTGTACCACCTGAACTTGAATCACGATAGGGCAGATGTTATTATACCAGCTTGTCGTATCTATTTAAGAGCTATGAAGTGGAGCAGAGCTAAAAACATATATGTTCCTAAGATAGGTCTGACTGATGGTATTATTAAATCCATATACAATACCGACAAAGGATAATAGTATAGGGTTTTAATGGACACCCTTTCGTGGAGCCCTACTTTACATTTAGGTTTTCAAGTTTTATAAAATACAACGCTACAATAGTTATGAAAAAACTTTTACTCTTTGTATTTATAGTTTCCTTTACCTCTATGATGCATGCTCAAGCTTCTGGTGCTAGTTCTTATGGTTTCCGTTTTGGAGTAAATTACTCTTCATTATCTGGTGATGTTGTATCTGCTGACTATAATAGTAGAATAGGTTTACACGCTAATTTCTTAGCTGAAATTCCTTTGAATACTATTTTTTATTTACAACCAGAAATAGGCCTCTCGGCTTTGGGTGTGAATGAAAACGAAATAGGATTAGACAATGGTGATATAGTACCATTAAAGACCAACTGGTTGCAAGTAGCTGTTCTCGCTCATTTAAAAATAGGTCATCGTGCTTTTGTTCTCGTTGGTCCACAAGCTGGTGTCAACGTCACTGAAAGAGATCAAAATGACTATTACAACTATGATTTTGATGCAGTTGTAGGCATTGGTTATAGGATTAACGAAAACTTAGGTGTAGACCTGCGTTACGGTTATGGGCTTTCTAATGTTTTTGATAAAGAATTTGCAACTGTGTCTGATGCGAGCAATAGGTGGTTGCAATTAGGAGTTGCTTATAAGTTATAAATACCGCTTCCATTTATATACAAAAAAGCCTCTTATAAAGAGGCTTTTTATGTTTAGTATATTTTCTTAGTATTAAAAATCTAAATCAAAGGTTCTTCTCAATAGGTCAACAGCAGGGTTTTTCTCTACTAGTTTTGTGAACTTATCTTGGTCTGTATAAACATATTTTTTAGTAACGCTTTTATCTACTGCTATTTCAAAGTCTATAAGGTAGTTGTTCAACTCTCGTTTTAAGTATACTAGGATTTGCCCTTGTGATTTCTCGAGATCTTCCTTCATGGATTTGTTAGGAAAACGCAACATCACCGTGGTACCTTTAAGAATAGGTTGGTCTGCATTGATGATACTGGCTAGAATAAGCTGTCCTCTTTCTTTAAGATGTTCTACATATTTGGCCCATACCAGGCTTAATTGCTCTTGAGTAAACACTTCCTCTGGCAGTTGATGTTGTGCTACTTTTTTACCTTGTTGTTGAGCTATATGAGTGTTTTTCTCCTCTATTCCTTGGATAGAAAGGCCACTTATCTTTTTCTTGCTTTTATCAAGTAAAGCTTTTCGTTTCTCTTCAAGAGATGCTGATATCGCAGGAGTTGGTATTTCGGTAGCGACCTCTTCCTCTTTTTCTTCCAGTTTCTCTTCTCCACCTGAAGGGTTTGCTGCATTTTCAGGAGTATCATAAGTAGTGGAATCCTCCTGTACTTGAGGACTTGTTTCCTGCATAACTATTTCTACCTCTTTCTTTTCTTCCTTTACTTCATGAGAAGTAGGTAAAGAAGAAAGGCTTGGGTTTACAGTAGTGTGTTCAAATTGGACTGCCGGTATGATGTACTTTACATCATTTTTTTTTTCTCCATCAGAAGTGATGGAGGCAAGTTGCATAAGAGTTAATTCTATCAGAAGCCGCTGGTTGCGACTGGATCGATAATTAAAATCAGCTTGATTTGCTATTTCTATACATTGTCTTAAAAAAGGAAGGTCTACTTTTTTAGATTGTTCTAAGTACTTTGCTTTTGTTTTTTCTCCTACTTCTAGTAATGCAATGGTACGCTCATCTTTACCAACCATCAGGTCTCTAAAATGAGAAGCCAGACCGCTTACAAAGTGCTGTCCGTCAAAACCTTTTGCCATGATCACATCATAGTCCACTAACAATTGCGGGATGTTATTTTCCAGCAATAAATCAGTCATATTAAAGTAAGTATCCCTATCAAGAACATTTAAATTTTCGGTAACAGCTTCTACAGTGAGCTCTTTTCCGGAAAAACTGACCACACGGTCAAAAATGGAAAGGGAATCCCTTAAGGCACCATCAGCTTTTTGAGCAATAATCTGTAGGGCATCTTCCTCAGCATTGATCCCTTCCTTTATAGATATGCGTTTTAAATGCTCACGCATAGCGCTCACTGTAATGCGTTTAAAATCAAATATTTGACAACGGGAAAGTATCGTTGGAATAATTTTATGCTTCTCTGTTGTTGCAAGAATAAAGATCGCATGTGCAGGCGGTTCTTCTAGAGTTTTAAGAAAGGCATTAAAGGCCGCATTAGAAAGCATGTGTACCTCATCAATAATATAAATCTTGTATTTACCTACTTGTGGAGGGATACGCACTTGGTCTACAATACTTCTTATCTGGTCTACACCATTATTAGAAGCGGCATCTAATTCAAAAATATTAAAGGCAAAATCCTCATCTGCATCATAATCACCACTTTCATGGTTGATCTTTTTTGCAAGAATTCGGGCACAAGTTGTTTTTCCAACACCTCTAGGACCTGTAAACAGTAGCGCTTGCGCTAGGTGATTGCTTTTTATTGCATTCTCCAGCGTCTTTGTAATAGCGCCTTGACCTACGACATCTTCAAAGGTTTCAGGACGGTATTTTCTAGCCGATACTATAAATGGTTCCATATGTCAAAGATACTTTTCTATGATCTTTTAGATCGGCTTTCTAAGCCTATAATTTCTGTGAATTATCAACATTTATTAACTAGTTTTGTGGCTTAGCAGGTCGCCTTATCGATCTTGCGCAAGCGAGGTAGGAAAGTCCGGACACCATAGGATAACATAGCGGCTAACGGCCGTCGTTTTGTTTTCGCTTTCGCGAAAGCGAGATAGGACTAGTGCAACAGAAAGTATGTACAGATAATGCTGTAGTGAAACCAGGTAAACTCTATGTGGTGAAATGTCGCGTAAATCAGAGCTTGAGCGCGATCCGCGCGATTCTGAAGGGTAGGCAGTTAGAGATAACGAGCAATCGTTATACTAGATAAATGATAAGGTGCTTGAGTAATTAGGTAACAGAATCCGGCTTATAGACCTGCTATTTTTTATTCCATCCCAACAAATAAATCGATCATATGATCAGACCGCTTTTTCCCCAAAAATAGGAAAAGGTCGGTAGGCATAATAGTGTAAAACTTCTTCTATAGCTATTTTAAGAGCCTTATTGATCGGTAGTATGATGTTTCCTAAATGAAAATCGATTTGATTTAATTGCATGTAATAGGTCGAAAAGATAGGAACAGATAATCCTTTAGAAAGAGCTTCTAGGTTAGAGTTATAAGCGTCCGTCTGGCCTTCTTTGATGATTTTACAAGTTGCTAGTCTCAATTTGCCATATTTATCGGTACTGGCAGCACTTCCAAATAACCTACAGATCAAACCTCGGTATTTATAATTGCTACAACTTCCTTGATCAATGATGGATAAGGGTTTGTAAATCATACAAGTGGAGCTGTTTTTTTCCTTTAGTTTAAGGAGTGTGTTTTCTGCTTCCCCATTTAAAAATAAATGAAAGGCCCATGGTAAAAACTCTAAAGGAGAAGCTTCTACATCTGGATAGGTGCAACATTTACCACAACCAGAAACACAACTCATTCCTGATACTTTGGCAAAGGCAGTAGTTTCTTGCTCTAATTGGTGAAAAAGATCTTCTACCAATTGTACTTTGCGCTCTATGGACATTTTTTAAGGAAAGATAATCTTATTAAAGCCTTAGTGTATAATTATGATACTATTTTTTAGTGGGTTTATTTGATTTGGATGAACTCACCAATCAGTGCAACCAGCTAACGATTATATTTCAAGCTCGCTGATCTATGGATCAATTAATAACTGTTTCAAAGGCGGTAATTAAAGCCCTTATTCATAGCATAAACCTTAATAGTGCAGATAGTGCACTATTAAATCACATTATAAATTATCAATCCACCTAATAAAAAAGCAAATGGAGCTAAAAGTTGCCAGTATAAGGGCTGGAGTATATCAGCGGCTTTCATGGAAAAATGATGATGTTTGATTCTTGGAATCATATACAATACTAACGAAGTCAATAGCATGAACCACCCCAGAACTTTAAATGCAATAGGCAATTTTGAAAAGTCACCATACAAGATCATGGCTATAGCAGGAATCAATCGCAGTGTAATCTCTGTATAGTTGATCCAGTTGGTGCTTCCGGCTTTTCGTAATGTAGCTCTTGCTTTTTTAGGAGCAAAAAGCATCAGAAACCCAGCTATAATAATAATAACTCCGAAGACTAAGATGATATATTTTGCTGTGCTTACTAGCATCACCTTTAGGATTTATAGTTAATATATTTTCACTCTTCTTCACTACTAGGACCTTCAAAAAAGCTAAAAACCGTACCGCCATAACGCCGCTCGTTATCAAAATGTTCATGAGTCGCTAGTGAGGTGTGTTTAGAATGTTCTATAATAAGAATTCCATCTTCGGCAAGAAGCTCGTTAGCATACACGAAGTTTGGGATTTTTAGAAACTCTTCTTCTTCCAGCGCATAAGGTGGGTCAGCAAAGATGATGTCGTACTTGCCTTTGTGTTTTTCTAGAAACTTAAATACATCTGCCTTTATGGTATCTATAGGAAAATCCAATTCTTCTGCCATTTTTTTTATAAAAGCGATGCAAGGATAATGTTGATCTACCGCAATTACACTTCCAGCACCACGACTGCAAAATTCATAAGACATATTGCCACTACCAGCAAAAAGCTCCAGCATTTTGATATCGTGAATATGAATCTTATGACGCAATATATTGAACAATGCCTCTTTAGACATATCGGTAGTAGGTCGTACAGGCAAGTTTTTGGGAGCCGATATACGTCGGCCTTTGTGCTTTCCAGATATTATACGCATAAGATTTGTTCTAAATAGTTAGGGTAGTCTTCTATATAACTTACATAACGCACGTAAGTGTATAAAAGATCAAATAATTCTTCTTCTTGTTGCTCAGCACACAAGATCATTTTCATGGTCTCTGGATCGAGATCATTATGATGTGTGGTAAACATCGTGTAATATAAAATATCTTCTATGGCATCATGAGGGAAAAGATTTTGTGCCACGAGCTTTCCGTTTTTAAAAATAGTCAGATAAAAATGACTTTTTTTAATGTCTAGATATACCTGTGGTTGCAGCGTTGTTAGCTCCTTATCTCTCAACTCAAGAATACGAGAGCTGTAATGAAAATACTCATAGCTACCAAAGCGATCAAAGAAGTAGTTATTGATATTAGCATAGGCAATGTACACTGTATGTATGTCTAGATCTCCCAGATTTTTGTCCACACTCAAGACATCTGTTTCTAATATTCTCGCATTGTATTTGAGATAATCTACCGCGTGGTCTTCACTGTATAAAGCTGCCGGGACGCTGGTAAATATATTGTGGTGGTAGAACAAGGTAGCTTTCGCGAAAGCGGAATCTAAAAAAGCCTCTTCCTTAAAACAATCCTCCATAGACTGCAAAATTTCTATAGGGTTTGCTGGGTGCTTAAACTCCTTATGCAACGAATTTAAGATTCCTGTTGCGTCATAGGTATAAAAAGAAAGTCCATCCTGATGAATCAGAACGGACAGTTTCTTTATGGAGTCGTTAGGACTATTTTTCGTTGAGTGCATACTGTCTTGGCCAGTTTCCACTAGTAGTAATTTCCTCAAGGCTACCAACAAAAAGAGTTGGGCCATCAATACCTTCTACACTTTTCATTTCTAACTCTTCTTTTACAAGTCTTTCTGGCTGGTCAAAGAGAATATCTTTCTTTTGTGCCACAGCGCGGAAAACAGGAATTCTGTTTTCTTTATCGATGACAACATCGGTCTTTAATTCTATAGAACCAGGAGCACCTTTGATAGTGTATTTCAATAGTTGAGAAACATCTACTTTACTAAACAGGGAATCTTTAACTGATGTAAAGCCTAAAGTATCTGTAAGCGTTATTTCTTTTTTGTATCCGTTAGGATCATCAGCACGAAGTCTAAATTTGATGTTGCGCTCTTCATCGATAATCGTACTGTCACGTTTTTGAGTTAAAGCAAATTTTGCGGTGTCTATAAAACGAGATAATTTATCAATATCATCACTATAAGCACCTGTAATGGACTTGTGAGCATTTTGTGCTTCTCTTAAGAGTATCAATTGAGCTACTACTTCTTTGTAACGTTCTTCTTTTGCTGCTTCAAACTTCACGGGCTCTTCAATAGATTTATACAGCTTGTATCCAAAAAAAACACTGATGCCTAACAACACAACAATTATAATTGGGTGTAGTTTTTTAGGGATCTTGTTAATGAATATCGCTAAGAGAACAAGGACTATAAGACCTAAAACAACTGCTATAATTAAATTGACCATATTTGAAGGGTTTAATGTTATTTTTTAACGCTAACAAATCTACAATTTTTTTTCACTCGTCCTAGCCTGAGATATAAAATTTGAGTTAAGTTTATACTCAGTTTTCCACAATTGCCAATGACTCCACAAGAATTTTACAAAGTACTCCTATTAGAGTTCCCTTTTAAGCCTACAAATGAGCAAGATAGGGCCTTAGAGTCCTTAGCCGATTTTATTATAGATACAAATAAAGATAGGCTTTTTATGCTGCGCGGTTATGCAGGAACCGGGAAAACTACCTTAATAAGTACTATTGTTAAGAGTATTTGGAATTTAAAAATGAGCTGTGTGTTGCTAGCCCCTACCGGTAGAGCAGCAAAAGTGATCAGTAATTATTCCAATAAACAAGCGGCCACGATTCACAGAGAAATTTATTATCCAAAAAGTCAAGGAAATGGTGGTGTGCAGTTTACTTTAAAGCAAAACAAACACCGGAATGCGCTTTTTGTGGTAGATGAAGCATCAATGATTCCTGATGTGGCTGCAGATAATAAAATGTTTGGGGGGAATGGTTCTCTTCTAGATGATCTTATTGAATATGTTTATAGCGGTGTCAATTGTAAGTTGATGATTATAGGAGACACCGCACAACTACCTCCGGTAAAGCTTGATGTTTCTCCAGCGCTGGACAGTCAGTTGATTGAACAACGTTATTTAAAAGAAGTCACAGAGATCGAATTAGACGAGGTAAAACGCCAAAGCGAGAACTCGGGAATCCTGCTCAATGCTACAGGAATACGCAATCATATATTACATCAGGAATTTGATTTTAAATTTGATGTAGAGAATTTTACCGATATCAACAGACTTATAGATGGTTATGAAATCTTGGATGCTATCAATAGCGCCTATGATTTTCACGGTCATGAAGAAACCGCGATTATCGTGCGTTCTAATAAAAGGGCCAACTTGTACAACCAGCAAATAAGATCGCGCATCTTGTTTAACGAGAATGAGCTTTCACCAGGAGATTACCTCATGGTAGTAAAGAACAACTACCACTGGCTAGAGCCATCAAGTGACGCAGGGTTTATTGCTAATGGCGATATCGTAGAAGTGCTGGAAATATTTGGCTTTAAAAACATCTACGGTTTTCATTTTGCAGAAGTTAAAGTCAGAATGGTCGATTATCCTAAAATGAAAGAATTTGAAACAGTACTCTTAATGGATACCCTCACTTCGGAAACACCTTCCTTAACATATGATGAGAGTAATAAACTCTATCAAGAAGTGCGTATGGATTATTTAAAACTACCCAAATACAAACAGTATAAGGAGATCAAAGAGAATCCGTTTTTTAACGCCTTGCAGGTCAAGTTCTCCTATGCTATTACCTGTCATAAATCACAAGGAGGGCAGTGGGAGAACGTGATTGTAGAGCAACCTTATTTACCTGAAGGACCTAATAAAGGCTATTTAAGATGGTTGTATACGGCAATTACTCGTGCTAAAACTAATTTGTATCTCATAGGTTTTAAAGACGATCATTTTATAGAACGCTAGTTCCTGTTTGCCCTTATTTTAAGTATTTTTCTTGGAATAGGACTTGCCACAAGTGCAGGTTTTAGAGTGTTTATACCGCTGGCGTTTGTTCTAGCAGTAACTTAACTGCTGGTGGATTAGGCAACCCAGTAGTAAGCAACGTAGAAGCAGGTTTTTCTAGTGCATTATTATTTTGTCCGCTGCTTTTTAACCCTTTGCTATCATAGCGGTGCTTTTCCTATTGAATGGAATGCGAAAGTGATACAAGACAATGTTCAAGAAGAAGAAGAAAAATGTTGTGGTTGGGTAGTTCCGCTTTCGCGAAAGCGAAACGAAAGACTAAATTTATTTAAAGCCCCCCTTTTTTAAAGCTAGAAATGCGAGATAGTATATACCTTCAGAAAAGGAACCTATAGTCATTGAGGATGATGTTATCTCGCGATATTGTTTGGGATTCATGGTGGTATGTGTTATTAGTATTGGTAATTTTAATTTGTGTTTTGCCATCAGTAATCAGGATCAAGACAGAGGCTGTTGCACCTAGAATTTTAATACACAAAATTGATCATTTGTTCTACGGTGAACTTGCCGGAGTACATCAAACTTCTATCAAGTTCCATAACGCTAACTAATGCTGCGTCATTTTTAAAACGACCGCTGCTAGAAATACATTTGTACATTTTAGGAGAGAAAATGGTTTTGATGTAAAAGAATCAGATAGAAGATTACCTTTGTTATTGCCTAATTATTAGAGATGAAAAAAATAGCGGTTATTCCAGCACGTTTTGAAGCCAGTAGATTTCCTGGAAAACTCATGAAAGATCTTTGTGGGAAGTCAGTGATCTTGCGAACTTATGAAGCAGCTTTACACACCGGTCTTTTTGACCAAGTTCTTGTTGCGACAGATAGTACAGTGATCTATGATGAGATCATTAATAATGGGGGAGAAGCAGTAATGAGCCGCAGAGATCACCAAACAGGAAGTGATCGCATCGCAGAAGCGGTGGAGAATTATGAAGCAGACGTGGTCATTAACGTTCAAGGTGATGAACCATTTACCAATCAAGCCGATCTTAAAAAGCTTATTGAAGTATTTGAAAATGATCCTAGGAAAGAAATTTCCTTAGCTTCTTTAATGCACGAAATCAAGGATCAAGAAGATATTCAAAATCCCAATAATGTAAAAGTGATTACAGACTTGAGTGGTCATGCCTTGTATTTTTCACGTTCGATTATTCCATTTCCTAGGGACGAGAACGTTAAGCAACCCGTTTTTAAACACATAGGGATTTATGCTTTTAGAAAAGAGGCTTTATTAGATTTTTATCATCAATCCCCGACACCATTAGAGTTGTCAGAAAAGATTGAGTGTATACGGTACCTGGAGCATGGTAAGAAAATTAAAATGATTGCTACAGATCACCTTAGTATAGGAATTGACACAGCACAAGACTTAGAGAAAGCAGTTGTCCAATGGAAGCAACTGTATAATTGATAATAAAAAAGGCTCTTATTTATTCAATAAGAGCCTTTTTTTATGGATATAGTCAGTGCTTAAATAGCAATTCCAACCGGAAGCATGTCCTTGTATTTCATGCGGTTTTTTCTTACAAAACCTGCAATTTTAGGATGAGTAGGAACCACTTTGAGTTTTTTCTCATTTTTAATATTTTCAAATACAGCAGTTAAAAATTCGTTTCTAAATTCTACATCATCCTCTAATTCTTCAGGGACAATTAATTTAGTTAGGAATATTTTTCTCTCTTGCTGGGCATATTCAATTTTTGCCAACATGTCGCCTTTGCGACACTCGTACTGACGTAAAAATTCATTGTCAGTAATTTCTAAGGTAGTAGAGGTATTCATATACTTTATTTTAACTCATTATAACCTACTAAATAGACTATCACTAATTTTATTAAAGCTAACTTTATGGCCGATTAGTGAAGTGAGTAAAAATTTCACTTATAATAATGCAAATATAGTTTAAAATTGATGCTATACATCAATTTTAATGTTAAAGCGCTGATGGAAAGCGTTTATTAATGATATGAAACACGTTTATCTTATGCCAGGTATGGCAGCTTCTTCCTTGATTTTTGAGCATATCAAACTGCCCGAGAATGAATTCACTCTACATTATTTAGAATGGATTATACCTCATAAACAGGAAAGCTTGACTTCCTATGTCAGTCGCTTGTTAAAATTAGTTACTCATAAGAACCCTGTGCTTATAGGGGTTTCATTTGGCGGTATAATTGTACAGGAGATGGCAAAACTGATAGCCGTGGATAAACTTATTCTTATTTCAACCGTTAAATCCAACAAAGAATTCCCAAGAAGGATGCGTTTTTCCAGAAGGCTAGGTTTGCATAAGATTTTTCCTACCAGCCTGGTAGAAAGTTTTGATGTATTGAGTAACTACAGTTTTGGTATTGCTCCTAAAAAGATAGAAATGTATAAAAAATACCTTTCTGTAAATAGTTCTGTTTACCTGGACTGGGCACTGGACACCATAATCAATTGGGATCAAGAAGAATCATTACCGGGTGTTATTCATATTCATGGCGATGCAGACCCTGTTTTTCCAATTAAATATATTAATGATTGCATCGTTATTCCTAAGGGGGCTCATGTAATGATTGTGAATAGATACCGATGGTTCAATGAACACTTGCCAGAACTTATTCTTTCCTGAAAAGCAGAAAGCTTAACGGTTTGTAAGACGTTAATCGTTTCATCTTTATTTATCTTTGAATAAATTCCTTAAACACATGAAAAAGATACTTTTAGGGGCTGGAATAGCCATCGTTTTTATAGTTATTATTAGTGCTATCCAACAAGGAGGAGCTGCTTCTAATACAACTACAATTGGAGCTTTGAATACATCGACTACGGTAAAAGTGGAAAAGCGTGTACAAGATTATAATGTATACAGTGTCAACTTACCTAAAAGTCTTGATTTTGCTGGTGAAGCAGTACCGCTTCATCAACCAGATATAAAAGAACGTGTTGATCGTGAGTTTTTAGTAAACACCTACTGGCAATCCAATGGTATATTACTGATTAAACGAGCCCAAAAATATTTCCCAATTATTGAGCCTATTCTTGCAGAAAATGGTGTTCCAGACGATTTTAAATATCTAGCGGTTATAGAAAGTGGTTTGCAAAATGTTAGTTCTCCGGCTGGAGCGAGAGGTTTTTGGCAAATTATGACTGGAACAGGCAGGGAACTAGGATTAGAAGTAAATGACAATGTTGATGAACGCTACCATATTGAAATGTCAACTAAAGCAGCATGTGACTATTTAAAGGAAAGCAAATCAAAATTTGGTTCTTGGACTCTTGCGGGAGCTGCCTATAATGCCGGTAACGGAGGAATTAACAAACAATTAGAAGCCCAAGGAGTAGGGAGTTATTACGATCTTCTTTTAGGAGAAGAAACGGGTCGTTATGTTTTCAGAATTTTAGCTCTCAAAGAGATTCTTAAAAACCCGAAGAACTTTGGCTTTAATGTAGACCCTAGTCATGGGTATGAAGTTATTCCTACTAAAAATGTATTGGTAGATTACGAGGTGGATGATCTTTCCGCTTTCGCGAAAGCTAATGACATTAATTATAAGATTCTTAAAATCCACAACCCGTGGTTAAGGGAACCTAGTTTAAATAACAAATCAAAAAAGGAATACACCATTGCTATTCCTGAAAAAGGCTATTATAATTAAACAGGATCAATAGGGCTCTCTCTATAGTGTTGCCTACCATTTTTTAAGGCAGTCCTTGTAACTTAAGAAAAACACTTCTATCTTTTAATATTTTGTAAGCTTTTATCTTGATGAACAAGGTTTAACGCATACAAAAATAATAGTCGTAAATAAAGAGTTTGCCGCTACAGGAACTTCTTAATATGGTTTACAAAAGTTTTGATAGCAATGCACTCATTTTTGACTCAGCTTTTGCTGAAGAACTCCGTGATCCATTTTTTAAAGATTTAATCTATTGTGAACAAGTTGTTATTGAAAAGTGACAAAAGGAGATAAATTGAATAAAATGAAAGAGTCTTTTTGTAGCTTGTGACCAACATTATTATAACCATGAAATCAACTAAAATGAGCTTAACTACTGTATTACTACTATTATTAATAGGATTGCTTGCTGGTGTTTTGAGTGGCAGTGTAGGAGTAGGAGGCGGTGTTATCATGGTTCCTTTAACCATTTGGTTTTTAGGATATTCACAACATCAAGCGCAAGGAATGAGCCTGGCTGTCCTCGCTGTCCCTGTTACTTTACTCGCGGCATATACCTATCATAAAAATGGGCATACGCTGGACTGGCGTTATGCTCTTGTTATTGCAGTAGCATTTGTAATAGGCGGGTTTTTTGGTTCAAAAATAGCTATTAGTATTAATCAACAAATGCTTAAAAAGGTGTTTGGAGTAATATTGTTGGTCGTTGCAATTAAAATGATCTTTTTCTCCAGCGTTAAAGGAGTTAGTTAAGAAAATCCTAACATTTTGAAGATCTAAATTAACGACATTTACATACTTATTAAAAATTAAAAAATCACACCATGAAAAAATTAATAATCGTTTTAAGTTTAATGTTTGTAGCTACTAGTGTTGCTGCTCAGATAGATGCGCCACAACCTAGCCCAAGCGCTAAGGCCATGCAAACCGTAGGCCTTACAGAAGTTACTCTAGAATATTCTCGTCCAGCAAAAAGAGGAAGAGCTATTTTTGGAGAGTTAGTGCCATTTGACAAACTGTGGAGAACTGGTGCAAACTCAAATTCTATGATTACATTTTCTGACGATGTAAAATTTGCTGGGACAGATGTAAAAGCAGGAACATATGCTGTTTATACAAAACCAGGAAAGAACGAATGGATCGTAATGTTATACAACGACACGAGTAATTGGGGTAATCCTAGAACTTGGGACGAAAATAAAGTAGTTGCTAGCGCTAAAGTAGAAACTAAAAAACTAAAAAACGAAGTAGAAAGCTGGACCATGGCGATCAATGAAGTGACTATGGAAGGTGCTCATTTACAAATGATGTGGGAGGAAACATTAGTAGCTGTTCCTTTTACTGTTCCTACAGCTGCCAAAACACAAGCTAGTATCGATAAAGTTATGGCAGGCCCATCAGCAGATGATTATTATAGTGCTGCTACATTTTACTTGGATGCAAATAAAAACTTGCAACAAGCACATGAGTGGATATCTGAGGCTGTGGAAGCACGTCCTGAAGCCTATTGGATGCACAGAAAAAAATCTCTTATAGAGGCAAAAATGGGTAACAAGTCTGCTGCGATTGCATCGGCAAAAATCTCGTTGACTCTTGCAGAAGAAGCAAAAAATATGGATTATGTAAAATTGAATACCGACAGCCTTAAAGAATGGGGCGCAAAGATGTAAGGATATTTTATGATCTCGCTTTCGCGAAAGCGGAACAACTAAAAACCGTTTAGATTATTTCTAGACGGTTTTTTTTATGATCAAAACTCAAATATCTGTTAAAGAAGGTAGAACTCATGTGCTATTTTTTAAATTTAGTTTCAACATAAAAATATAACAATGAAATTTTCAAGAAAAGCAAATGCCCAATGGGAAGGAACAGGTAAAGAAGGAAATGGAAACATTTCTACACAAAGTGAGGTGCTCGATAAGACCGCATATTCATTTGGCACCCGCTTTGCCGAAGGTAAGGGGACTAATCCAGAAGAATTAATAGGAGCTGCACATGCGGGTTGTTTCACTATGCAATTGAGTTTTTTACTCAACGAAGAAGGCTTTACAGCTACTGATTTATCTACAGATGCTAAGGTTACATTTGAAGATGGAGAAATCACTCACATAACTTTAGAACTAACTGGAAATGTTCCAGATGTGTCTAAAGAAAAGTTTGCAGAGATCGCAAATAAAGCAAAAGAAGTCTGCCCTATATCAAAATTACTAAAAGCAGAGATTTCCTTAGAAATAAAGTAAATAATCGCATCTTATTTTTAAACCCGTCCGTACTAGTTACAGGCGGGTTTTTAATGGAATACATTTTCTATATTAATAAAATCTCCAGTTAGCAGGTGATTGAGGTGTGGTTTATAATTCGGGTGTTTTTATTACCTAGTAATTCTTGAACCTTAAAAGCAGCGAACTCTCTGAAACCACCGTGTAAAAGTATTGTTGATTCTCTAGCTATTTTCAAATTGAAAAGTGGTGCGATCTTCCTTATTTAAGGAGCTAAACAACAAAGCAAATCCTATTGTTAAAAATGCTCCTAACGGATTCAACCAAAGGAATGGAAGGATTTCAATTCCTTCTACAAATTCATGTAACATGGCACAAGTGGCAACAATGACTTGAGAAATACAAGCTGCTATAAAAACGGCTTGTCCTTTTATTCTTTTAAAGTAAAAAGCGACTAAGAATATACCTAGAATAGTTCCGTAAAAAATAGACCCTATAAAATTGACCAGTTGGATCAAGTTGTCAAATAAAGAAACAAAGCTAGCAAAGAAGATGGCCATAAGACCCCACATGAGCGTGAACCACTTGCTCATATTTACATAATGATCGTCGTCTTTTTCTTCCTTGCGGTATCTTTTGTATATATCTATTGTGGTCGTGGAACTTAAGGCATTTAATTCTGACGCTGTAGAACTCATTGCAGCACTTAGTATGACCGCAAGCAATAATCCTATAAGGCCTTTAGGCAAGTGATGTAATATGAAATGTATAAACACAAAATCCTTGTCATTAGTTTCAATGCCACTGTCTGCCTTTTCAATAAGGGTGCGTGCCGTAGCTCTGTTCGTTTCTTCTTGAGATCTCAGGGAATTCAAAGCCAATTCATAATCGACAATATCTTCTGAAGCAGAGGTGTTTAGTGCTGTGGCATACTTTTTTTGAACTTTTTGTTTTTCTTTTAATATTTCTTCATGACTGGATTCAAGTCGACTGTACTGACCTGCAAATTCGCTTTCTTTCACTGCTTTTTCTGCCGCGGGGTTAAAGTTTAAAGGGGTGGAGTTGAATTGATAAAAAACAAAAACCATGACACCTACCATAAGAATAAAAAACTGCATAGGCACTTTAAGCAGTCCATTGAACAGCAGTCCAATACGCATTTGTTTTACAGATTTTCCAGATAGATAGCGCTGTACCTGTGACTGGTCCGTTCCAAAATAGCTCAACATTAAAAAAGTAGCTCCAAAAAGTGCGCTCCACACATTATAGCGATCATCTAAGGAGAAATTAAAGTCTAGAATTTGCATTTTTTCGGCACTTCCTGCCATGGTGAGCGCATTGTCAAAAGTGACGTTATCTGGTAATTGAGTTACGATAAGGACAAAGGCAGTTACCATTCCGGCCATGATGACAATCATTTGTTGCTTTTGAGTCACGTTAACGGCTTTAGTACCTCCAGAAACCGTATAGATGATGACTAGAATACCTATGATGATATTCAGGTATTTTAATTCCCAATCCAGTACGGCGCTCAAAATAATTGCCGGCGCATAGATAGTAATTCCAGCGGCTAGACCACGTTGGATCAAAAAGAGGATGGAGGCAAGAGATCTGGTTTTAAGGTCAAATCTTTTTTCTAGAAACTCGTAAGCCGTGTATACTTTCAGTCTATGATATATAGGGATAAAAGTCACACAGATAATAATGACTGCAATGGGAAGCCCAAAATAGAATTGAACAAACTCCATTCCGTCGGTATAGGCTTGTCCAGGGGTGCTTAAAAAAGTAATAGCACTTGCTTGGGTAGCCATCACCGAAAGTCCTACAGTCCACCACCTAGCGTCACCACCTTTAATGTATTCTTCACTAGTCTGTCTTCCTCTAGTCTTATAAACTCCGTAAAGTACTATAAAAGCTAGTGTACTTACAAGTATAAACCAATCAACTATTTCCATAAATCGAGCTTATAATATAAAACAATACGGCAAAGACAATATTTGCTAGAATAACCAGTGCATACACAAGCTTCCATTTTTTAGAATTTTCCTTGGCCATCTTTGTTTTCAATTGGTTGATTTTCAACTCCTATACTGATTATATTTGCCAGTAATTTATAAGCCCCTGAAACTCCTGCAGGTAATTCTCTAAAAAGGCTTAATCCTGTATAAATAATATGGCCCTTGCCATATTCAGCAACGATCAGACTTCCTTTAGTCATCTCCTCGTCCTTATCACTCATTCCTAAAATAGGAGTAAAGGCAGTATCCCATTGTTCTGGAAAATAAAGTCCGCGTTCCTGTACCCAACCTTCAAAGTCTGTTGAGGTAATCGCATTAGGATAGGACATGATCTTATGCTGAGGTTCTAATATGGTTACGGTCGCATTTTCATCAGTTACTCGCTTTCGCGAAAGCGTAATAGGTAAAGGCCCTAATTCATCAGGACTAATTCTACGGCTTGTATTGTATTGCATCATCAAGGTACCTCCATTTTTTACATAAGTATCCAAACGGTTTTGCAGTGCTGCCATATCGTTTTCCGCTACATTATAAGCTCTGATTCCTACTACTACGGCATCGTATTTAGAAAGATCATCTGGCACTTCACTTGGTTCAAATTTGAATACTTTACCACCTATAGCTTCAATAGCTTGAGCGACATCATCTCCAGCACCATTGATATAAGCAACCGTTTGAGCCGTATTGATAAGACCAGGTTTTACTACTTGAGACTCGTTATCTCTAACCAATTGTTGATTTGGAATATGATCGTAATCGATCTTAATCACTTCCTGTTTAAAGATCTGTGAACCTATTTTAACCCATCCAGAAATGACACCTCTTGAGGCCGTTTTAGGGGGTTGTACATTAAAGGTGTAGGTTTTTTCCTCTCCTTTTTCTAATCCTTTAAAATTAAAATCTGTAGGAGTAATGCTCCAGTTATCTGGATGAGCTAACTCTAAGCTACCTTGAGGTAATTTTTTATTTGCCTTGATGGTTACATGAACAGGTTGTGCGGTATTTCCAGAGAATACATATACTGGATTTTCTATGCTTACAGCAACTTCTGGAACGACATGAAAAGGTTCATTCACCTCGCCACGCACAGGGTCCGTGCGCTTGTGAATGATGGGAATTTCTCTATATAATCGAGTTCCCTGTATTTCTAAAAAGGTTCTTACTATAAACTCAGGGCCCATTTCAGGTTTTCCCGTAAGACCTCTATTTTGAAATTGATACATTCCTAAACTGCCTTTTTCTTTTAAGTAATACGGAGTGCTGGCTTCGTAATATGCAGGAATATTTAAAGTTGCTTCTATAGTTTTAGTATCGTTTTGATGGAGACGGAGTTCCTTTTCTTGGATTTGAATCAGTTGGTTCGGTAGAAGGCTTACTTCAAACTTTTCTGATGACCTATTGGTGAGCTCTACACGCACCGTTAAAGATTCTCCAGCAGTAGCTGTAGATGTATTCACACTTGCTTCTAGATAAACGCCTGCTATATCAAGAACTATCTGGTCGAGTTCCTCTAATTTGATATTTTTCCAGTGTTCGTCTTTTAATTTTTCAATTTGAGCTCGCATTTCTAATAGCGCAGGAATGCTCGCCGTCGGATTCTTAAAATCATAGTTGGTTATGATAGAATTGAGTAAGGTCTTTATGCTGCTGCCGCCTGTTACACGAGTCCAAGTGGTGTTTATTCCAGAAAATAAATCAGACTTATCAGTAGGGAAGGAGCCTTTTAGATACTCTAAATATTCTGTTTGTGAACCTCTTGAACCAGAACTTCCAAAGCCTTGAGATTGGTGCTTACTTCTGCTTAATGCAGCAATCTCGCTATTAGATAGTCCTTTGTATGGGTAATAAGTTCCAGCATCTAGTTCTAGAAGGTTGGTCTTATCTGCTTTTTCAAAAGCCTCTTCACTTCCATAAAACCACCAGCTGGTATTAAAGAATATACGTTGTGCTTGCCAGGTGTTGAGTTCTTTTAACTGGTTGGCATAAATAGTTTTATCTGCTGCAAAATCAAAAACCTTCATACTCAACATGGCGCTGCTGGTATGATGTCCGTGTGTTGATCCAGGAGTGCGATGATCAAATCTATTAATGATTACATCTGGTTGAAATTCTCTGATAATACGCACCATATCTTCCATCACTTCCTGCTCATTCCATATTTCTAGGGTTTCATCAGGATGCTTGGAATAGCCAAAATCATTGGCACGTGTAAAAAATTGCTGCCCGCCATCGGTATTTCTGGCTTCTAGCAACTCTTGAGTTCTTATCATTCCCAACTGTTCCCGCAACTGCGGCCCTATAAGGTTCTGACCACCGTCACCGCGTGTGAGCGATAGGTATGCAGTACGCGCCATTTGATCATTGGCAAGCCAAGAAATAAGTCGTGTATTTTCATCATCAGGATGCGCAGCTACGAAAAGTGCTGTTCCCAAAAAACCTAATTTCTCGATTTGATGATAGATTTCGGCCGTATTAGGCTGTTTTTGAGCAAGCCTATTTTCTTGAGCAACAGCTGTCGACAATAGGAAAAGGGCCATTATGGAGGTAAAAAAAATATGCTTCATATAGTCTGTGAAGATAGAATTTTCAAATCTTAAAATTTTGTGAAGATTTGCTTGCGCGAAAGCGGAACCTAATCAAACAAAAGAATGGTCCAATTATATTTGGTGCCATTTGATTTTTGCTATGATAGTTCCTTTTTCCTCTTTGTGGATTAAAGTACAACAATTTTAAAAGGAAAAGTCACTACTTCATTTACGTCAGAAGCACTTGGTCCAAAAAAATATTTGTTTACCAGGCTATTATTGAAAGTAGAAAAGCTAGAAGAGTACCACTTCTGTTCCTTTATTATTATACTGTGGGCATCAATCAATTTACGATATCCATAATCTTTGACCACATTTCCTCATGGAACAAAACAGGAACGGTCTCTTGTGTTGAGGTGTCGCCCATACGTATCACTACCATGTTTAAACTAGGAACTACGTCTATAAACTGACCGTTTTTACCAAGTGCACTAATCATATCTATAGGTCCAGATGGTGTTACTGACGATGGAATAGCGGCTGTAGTTCCCGGAAATACAACAGAGTCCTTTCCATTGAGCCACCACAAGTAACCATAAGACTCGTTGATAGATTGAGAGGTAGTAGTCATGGAGTTGAAATAAGTAGCGTCTCCTAAAACTATGGTGTCTTCCCAAAGACCTTGGTTTAAAGTCAATAGACCAAAACGCGCGGCACTTCTCGCCGTACTGAAGTACACCTCGTTTAAACCGTTGGTGCTTAACCAAGATCCATCCATCCCTATTTTATCCTTAATTGCCGTATTTGTGAATTGGTTATTGGTAACTCCAGTAGCATTTTCTAAAACCCTATGCAATAAGGTATAGGTGCCGTTGTGATAGTACCATTGATTTCCAGCATCGGTTAGATAATTAAGACAAGCTGGTGCAGTGCAATCTACTACAGGCACATTATAATCAATTCCAGTAGTAAAAGACAGCTGGTTTTTAACGGTAATTAAATCTTCTTTGTTTGCTGGCATGCTCGTCCAGCCAGCTCCCAAATAATCTGATGTTTTATCATTGATATTTAAGCTGCCTTCCTCTTGTGCAATACCTATTAAGGTAGCGGTAAGGGACTTTCCAGCACTTGCCCAGTACCAATTGCTATCTGCAGTAAATGGATTTCCTTGTAAATCGTTGTTCCAATAATTTTCTAAGACTATTTTTCCATCGATCAGTACTATAAACGCACGAGTTTCATTGACCTCAAGAAACGTCTGAAGCTCAGTGATTTTTTGTGCGTCCCATTGAAGTGTTGTGGGATTTATAGTTTCCCAAGTAGTACTGGTTAAAGGAGGGAAATAAGCTTCCTCCAGAGGAATAAAAATAGTGTCGTCAGTAGGGTTACAAGCAGATAATAGAATGAGTGTAAACATCAAAAAGTAAAAAGGATATTTCATAATCAGAACTTTTGAATTACAAGAATAAGCATTTGACCATAAATAAATGCAAAAGTTTAAATACCTAGTAAGCTACTCCGTTATCGTTTTCGTAAATTTGCAATCCATAAAATGATAAGTTCATAATGCAAGATCAAACACCATATATTCCCGTAAATAAAGTACGTATAGTAACGGCCGCCAGTCTTTTTGACGGTCATGACGCTGCTATTAACATCATGCGACGTATCATACAATCTACGGGTTGTGAAGTGATTCATTTAGGTCACGATAGAAGCGTAGAAGAAGTGGTAAACACTGCTATTCAAGAAGATGCAAATGGTATAGCTCTAACTTCTTATCAAGGTGGTCACAATGAGTATTTTAAATACATGCGTGATTTATTGGTAGAAAAAGGTGCTGGTCATATCAAAATTTTTGGTGGTGGAGGTGGGGTTATTCTTCCTTCTGAAATCAAAGAACTCATGGATTATGGCATTACTCGCATTTATGCTCCAGATGATGGACGCGCGATGGGATTGCAAGGAATGATTAATGATTTGGTAAAGCAATGTGATGTTGCTGTTCCCCCATTTCCTGTTAAGGAATCAACAGACAAGAACGCGAAAGCGGAATTAAACGGAGAGCTTTTAGAAAATCATGCACCTACCATAGCGCGATTGATCTCACTTGCAGAAAACAGACACGAAGACTTTGTAAAGCATTTTGCACAAGCTGATAAAACTGAAAAACAAGCTCCAGTGCTAGGAATTACAGGAACTGGAGGTTCTGGAAAATCTTCCTTAGTAGATGAATTGATCCGTAGGTTTTTAGTGGATTTCCCAGAAAAAAATATAGGAGTTATATCGGTAGACCCATCAAAGCGCAAGACTGGTGGAGCACTTTTAGGTGATAGAATACGTATGAATGCCATCAATAGTGATCGCGTTTATATGAGGTCCCTAGCAACGAGAAGGTCCAACCTAGCGCTTTCCAAACATGTCCAAGAAGCGGTGGATATTTTAAAAGCAGCCAACTATGATTTAATAATTTTAGAAACCAGCGGTATAGGACAAAGCGATACCGAAATACTAGACCATAGCGATGTGTCTTTGTATGTAATGACACCAGAATTTGGCGCAGCGACACAGTTGGAAAAAATCGATATGCTCGATTTTGCAGATGTGGTAGCGATCAATAAATTTGATAAACGCGGTTCCCTAGACGCACTGAGAGATGTAAAAAAACAATACCAGCGCAACCATAATTTGTGGGAAGTAGACCCAGCGACATTACCAGTTCACGGAACCATTGCAAGCCAATTCAATGATCCAGGAATGAATGCTTTGTATGAAGCACTAATGGCTGAGCTAACTAATAAAACAGCAGTAGACTTCAGTTCTAAAAACGAACTCAATAAAGCACAAAGCGAAAAGATATTTGTCATCCCACCATCGAGAACTCGTTATCTAAGTGAAATTGCAGAAAGCAATAGAGCCTACGATAACATCGCAGATGCACAATCTAAAGTAGCTCAGAAATTATATGGTGTCTATCAAACAATTAATACCTTATTAGACCAAAACGAGAATGCTAGTTCGAGCGAAAGTCGAGAACGTTTAATTACAGAAAAAGGCTTAAATGAAGAATACATCATCTCACAAACACTTGCAGATGATACCGATTTCATGGATCTTTTAATTGCCCAATTCAACAAATCCCTAAAAGATCTCGATCCCTACAACTGGGAAGTAATTACCGGTTGGGATGAAAAAGTAAACAAGTACAAGCAACCTATTTATGAGTTTCAAGTACGTGACAAAGTCATTAAAATTGAAACACATACCGAGTCACTTTCTCATAAGATGATTCCTAAAGTGGCGCTGCCTAAATACAGCGCATGGGGCGATATTTTAAAATGGTGTTTACAAGAAAACGTACCAGGAGAATTCCCATATACCGCGGGATTGTATCCCTTTAAAAGAACTGGAGAAGATCCTACCAGAATGTTTGCAGGTGAAGGTGGACCAGAACGTACCAACAAACGTTTCCATTATGTAAGTCTTGGAATGCCGGCAAAACGACTGAGTACAGCTTTTGACAGTGTAACTTTATACGGTAACGATCCAGGATTGCGACCAGATGTATATGGAAAAATCGGTAACGCCGGAGTGAGTATTTGCTGTTTGGATGATGCTAAAAAACTCTATTCTGGGTTTGACTTATCCCACGCCATGACATCGGTTTCTATGACTATCAATGGACCGGCTCCTATGTTATTAGGATTCTTTATGAATGCCGCGATCGATCAAAATTGTGAACGATTCATTACTGAAAACGGATTAGGCGATAAAGTAGAAGCAAAGCTCAAAGAAGTTTACGACGATAAAAAAGTAGAACGTCCTTCTTATTTAAATGCTGAAGGAGATAAAGTATATTCTAAAAATGGCCAGATAGATGTCAACAAATTACCAGAAGGAAATGATGGTCTAGGTTTGATGCTTTTAGGATTGACAGGAGATCAGATTCTAGAACCAGCAGACTATGCCCGTATTAAAGCCGAAACTTTGGCTCAAGTGCGTGGAACAGTTCAAGCAGATATTTTAAAAGAAGATCAAGCACAAAACACTTGTATTTTTTCTACCGAATTTGCGATTAGACTAATGGGTGATGTACAGCAGTATTTTATTGAAGAAAAAGTACGCAACTTCTACAGTGTTTCTATCTCTGGATATCATATTGCAGAGGCTGGAGCAAATCCGATTACACAATTAGCGTTCACATTGGCAAACGGATTCACTTATGTAGAATATTATTTGAGTCGCGGTATGGATATCAACAAATTTGGTCCTAACCTAAGTTTCTTCTTTTCCAACGGTGTTGATCCAGAATATTCGGTTATAGGTCGTGTGGCTCGTAAAATTTGGTCAAAAGCCTTAAAGAATAAATACGGAGCTAACTCTCGTGCACAAATGTTGAAATACCACATTCAAACCAGTGGACGTTCCTTACATGCACAAGAGATTGACTTTAACGATATACGCACCACATTACAAGCGCTTTATGCGATTAATGACAACTGCAACTCCTTACATACCAATGCTTATGATGAGGCGATCACCACACCTACTGAGGAATCGGTAAGACGTGCGATGGCGATCCAATTGATCATCAATAAAGAATTAGGTCTGGCTAAAAATGAGAATCCTATTCAAGGAGCCTTCATTATTGAAGAGCTAACCGACATGGTAGAAACCGCTGTTTTGGAAGAATTTGACCGCATTACAGAGCGTGGTGGCGTGCTAGGAGCCATGGAAACCATGTACCAGCGCAGTAAGATTCAAGAAGAATCCATGCACTACGAGATGTTGAAACATACTGGCGAATTCCCTATCATAGGAGTGAATACGTTCCTAAGTTCAAAAGGCAGCCCAACTGTTTTACCAGCTGAGGTGATCCGTGCGACAGAAGAAGAGAAGCAAGCTCAAATTGCTACAAAAAATAATTTGCATACCGCTTTCGCGAAAGCGCAACAAGAACAACTATCAAAAATCCAAGAAGCAGCCGTACAACAAGGCAATATCTTCGAGCACTTGATGGAAGCCACAAAGATCTGTACACTAGGACAGATCACGGAGGCCTTGTTTGAAGTAGGTGGGCAATATAGAAGAAATATGTAAGCAGAGAACCACCAGCTCTGCTGGTGTGTGAATCGCTTATCCCGATGAGTGACGCAGGAGCGATATCGGGATCTGTACCTTTATCAATCTTTGGTAGTACCGTTTCTGAAATTTTAAAAAGCGCAAACCGACAGGTTTGCGCTTTTTTTATAACCTGTCATTACGAGGAGAGCAACGACGAAGTAATCTGCTGTTCAAATCGAGAAGTATTTTAATAAACCAGCGGCTTAGGTTTAAAACCTGTTAGGTTGCCAGCGCTTCTCCCTTGCGAAACCTTACAGGTTAGAGTAAAGGTTTTGATTAAAACAAGATGTCAGTTCGAGCGAGAGCGATGCACTGAGCCTGTCGAAGGGTCGAGAACCATTACAGAAGAAATTTCATTGGTTAGCCTTCATATGTCCATCCGCTGCAGAGCGGATGCGCTAACAACCTTTATCAAAAGCTACTTGTAGGATCAAGGTTCCCGTTGCACATCCCTAAAGGGTGCGGAAACACGAGAATTTTATTAGAAATGCAATTAAGAACCATTAATTTCCGCACTTGATGCGGAAACTGCTGGAATTTATAAGGTTTGCGCTTTTCTATTCAATGTTGTCGTCCATCCGCTGCATAGCGGATGCGCTAACAAGCTTTCTCAAATACTATTTAATAGCATCAAGCTTTCCGTTCCCCAA
>TARA_R110000751_G_scaffold39719_11_pt1 | contig 29944 bp, 28 predicted proteins | sample TARA_R110000751 | Tara Oceans TARA_R110000751 (sample SAMEA4398001) | marine metagenome | biome: Polar Biome; feature: [MES] marine water layer (ENVO:01000295) within the mesopelagic zone...; material: water (ENVO:00002006), including particulate matter (ENVO:01000060) such... | reverse complement strand
CTGCGTGATCGTTTCCTATAGAGATTTTCATGTGTGGTGTGTTTGCACAAAAGTAAATTTTAATAGATAGAAATACCTAATAAATGAAGCTCTCTTTCATAAACACTTAATGATTGATTTTTAAATTACTGATAGGTACAGCACGTCAAAAGAATAGACTTGTTAACAACAGATATGAACAATATAATATATTGAAATTCAATATATTAATATTATGTTTTATTTTATCAAAAATGTTTTTAAGTAATTGATTTTATCTAAAATAGTTCATTATTAAGGTTGTTAACAATGTGTTTTTTAAATAATTCATAAGCGATATATAACCTGTTAATAGAAAAGGAAAGATTGTATTAGGAATATTAAAAGGAATAGTCCATACCCTTTTTAATCTGGGAAAACCAAAATATAACTAAGGTATTTTCAAGATAGTTTTAAGACCAAAATCGATAGAAGTCAACAAGAATTAGTGTGCTCATTTCTTTACAATTTGATATTCATAAGGCTTGTCAACAAATGTGTACAACCATCATTTTATAAGAGTATTATATTACTTAACAGTATGTTAACTTTAAGATAACCTGTGTATAAGTACATATAAGTTGTTAGTTTTTGAGATTCCTAATTTTAAGAGTAAAAGTTATACCGCTATTCACACTACATCATCATCATCAATTTGATTTAAATTTTAAAAAAGAAATAATGATATTGTTTATATGTGTTGATAACAGTAAAAACAGATAGTTGGATTCCTTTTCTAAATCCCCCCTTTGAAAGTAGAATTAATCTATATGAGTATATTCTAATACAGTTTTATAAAAAGAGATTACCTATAGAGTAGGGGTAAATAAAAATTATACGGTAGCTTCTTGTTTAGTAATATAATTTACAGCGCTATCATCACTGCTATCTGTATCAGTTTGTAAAGCTCTAGAAGTAAGTATATACAAAACTATAATACCTGCAAGAAGGATTCCGGCAAATATAATTGTAGATAGTAAGGGTTTTTTCACGCGCATAGGGAAACGTTGATCAGCAAATAGACTGAAATAATCCTACAAATTTAAAGTATTTTCTTAATTTAATGTTAATCTAAGTTAACTAAGGTGTTATTTTATTGGTTTTCACAAGTATTTAGTACTCAGCAATACTAAAAGATTAACTTTGTAGGATATATGAATAAAGATAAAAAAAGCAATTCAAAGACGAATTTTCCAAATTTGAGTCAGTCAGTTCTCAATGCTATAAAGCAAGATCCTGATAAGAGTTATAACTACAAGCAAATTTGTGCCCTATTAAATATTACCGATTCTAGCGGTCGTAATCAGGTTATAAAGAAATTACACCAGCTTAAATCTAAAGGTAAAATAGAAGAAATTGATCGTGGCAAATTTAAGATCATTAAAGCTATTGATTATTACATAGGAAGAATAGATGTAAGTACTCGCGGTACGGGTTATGTAATTACTGAAGAACTGGATGAAGATATAATGATTCCAAAACGTTCTTTGGGCCAAGCACTCAATGGCGATGAAGTAGAAGTCTACGTTTATAATAGAAAACGTGGTTCTCAACCAGAAGGAGAGATTACCAGAGTGATTAAACGTAAAAAGACAGAATTTGTAGGAGAGATACAGGTACATGAAAAATTTGCCTTTGTAAAAGTTACCGATCCTAAAATTCAAACTGATTTCTTTATTCCAGGTCGTGAGATCAATGGAGCAAAAGATGGTCAAGTAGTTCTAGTAGAATTTGTAGAGTGGAATGATAAACAAGATTCCCCTAATGGTCGAGTTAAAGATATTTTAGGAGAACCTGGTGAACACGATACAGAGATTCACGCAATTTTGGCACAGTACGGTCTTCCTTATGAATTCCCAGCCGAAGTAGAAGAATATACAGAAAAATTAGATAAAACTATTTCTCAAAAAGAAGTAGAAAAGCGCCGCGACATGCGAGATACGCTTACTTATACTATTGATCCTGCCGATGCTAAAGATTTTGATGATGCTTTATCATTTAAAAGTTTAGAAAATGGAAATTACGAGATAGGAATTCATATCGCTGATGTTTCTCATTTTGTAAAAGAAGGCACACCGCTGGACGATGAAGCTTATGAACGCGCAACCTCGGTTTACCTTGTCGATCGAGTAGTACCTATGCTTCCAGAAGTACTTTCTAATGGGGTATGTTCTTTAAATCCGCATGAAGATAAATTGTGTTTCTCTGCTGTTTTTGAAATGGATAGCAATTGTAAGATTCATAACGAGTGGTTTGGTCGTACTCTAATTCATTCTGACCAGCGATTTGCTTATGAAGAAGCCCAGCATATTATAGAAACTGGTAAAGGAGAAATACCTGCTGATATATCGCTTTCGCGAAAGCAAACTACCATACAACCCGCAATCGTAGATGCGACTTTAAAATTAGATGAACTAGCTAAGATGATGCGTGCCGAACGTATGGATGCTGGAGCTTTAAGTTTTGATAAATCAGAAGTAAAGTTCAATTTAAATGAAAAATCAGAACCTATAGGAGTTTATTTTAAGACTTCTAAGGATGCCAATAAAATGATTGAAGAATTCATGTTACTAGCCAATAGAAAAGTAGCAGGGTTTATAGGTAAACAACAACCTAAAAAGACTTTTATTTATCGTATTCACGATGAGCCAAATGATGAAAAATTAGGAGCACTGGCAAATATTGTGGTAAAATTTGGTCACAGACTGGATTTAAGAGATCGTAACACGGTGACACAATCATTAAACAAATTACTAAGTGATGTAAAAGGGAGTAAAGAGCAAAATATGGTAGACACCCTTGCGATACGTACTATGTCTAAAGCGGTATATTCTACTAATAATATTGGTCATTACGGTCTTGCTTTTGATTATTACTCACATTTTACAAGTCCTATACGTCGTTATCCAGATGTTATGGTGCATAGATTATTGCAACACTATTTAGATGGTGGTAAGACAGCAAGTGAAGAACTTTTTGAGGAGAAATGTGAGCATTCTTCAGAAATGGAAATATTAGCTTCAAAAGCAGAACGAGATTCTATCAAGTACATGCAAGTGAAGTATATGAAAGATCATTCTGATGAGGAGTTCATAGGTGTTATTACTGGAGTTACCGACTGGGGTATTTATGTTGAGATCATGGCTAACAAGTGTGAAGGAATGATACGATTAGGTGATCTAGATGATGATAGTTATGAATATGTAGAAGAAGAATTTGCTGTTGTAGGTCGTAAAACTAAAAACACATATACGTTAGGAGATGAAGTTTATGTAAAAGTAAAAAACGCAGACCTTGTTAAAAAGCACTTAGATTTCTGGATGATAGGAAGTAAAGAACAAGTTGAGAAAAACTAAAGTTTTATATTTTTAATAGTAATTGTAACTCAATTGTAGGTTGTAATTTCAAACAGATTACAGCCTAAATTGTAATTTATGAAAAGTAAAATTTGCGCTACTTGTAAAAAAGAAGATACGGTTATGTATCGAGTGCAGATGGGTGCTAATAAACCATGGGTTTTTTGCTGCAAATCTTGTACAGAAAAAAATCAATCCTTAGCAGATTACAAATACGGAGGTACTTGGAAGGGTAAAAGACATTAGATGTGCTGCAAATTATAGTTTTGGCGCGAGATTTAGATCATTTATAATGCAGGTTATCAAGAGTAGCTGTGGCATGGTTTTCAGGTTAGTAAAAAGCGGTACTTAGAAATAAGTACCGCTTTTTCATTAGTGTATTAAATCAACTGTAACACATTAAAAAATAAGGAGTCTTTTAAAAAACATCATCATGAAACAATTAGTACTTACCACAGCAATTCTTTTCACTTTGCTATCTGTAGCACAAAATCCCATTGAAACAGTAGTTTCTGATTTTGATACCATAAAATCCTACGATCTCGTTACCGTAAATTTGGTCAAATCTTTAGAAAATAAAATTATTATATCTGGCAGAGATGCACAAGATGTAGAATACGTTCAAAAAAACGGTGTTTTAAAAATACGTATGCGAGCAGAAAAAATATTTGATGGTTTAGAAACCTTTGTTCATGTGTATTATAAAGAACTTGCAGTTATAGACGCAAATGAAGGTTCATTAATTGTGTCAAATGAACTACTAGAACAAGATAGATTAGAAATAAGAGTGCAAGAAGGTGCTACCGTAACAGCTGGCTTAACCGTTAAAAATCTTGATATAAGAGCTGTAACTGGTGGTATTGTCCAGTTATCAGGTCAGGTAGAAGATCAAATAGTAGTGGTAAACACTGGCGGAATTGTAGAAAACGCCCGATTAACAACAGATTATACCAAAGTAAAAGTACAGGCTGGTGGTGAGGTAGCAGTCTATGCTACTCAAAGAGTCGACATCAGCGTTAGAGCAGGTGGCGATGTAATGGTATACGGCCATCCATTAAAGGTGAAGAAAAAAACCTTGTTGGGTGGTAGAATAGAGATAGTGGATAAGCATTAGACTTAGTATAAGTAAGAGTTTATCTCTAGCAGGTCAAGCATTCCAAAAGAAAAATAACAAATTGTTTTCTGTATTTGAAAACCTTTAGTGTTTTCCTACCTTTGAGCTTCAATTCAATTTTGAATGCTCGACGATATTCTTACAGCCTTACCTATAGGTCTGTTAATGGCTTTTCTTATAGGACCTGTATTCTTTGCATTACTAGAAACTAGTGCGATCAAAGGGTTTAGGGCAGCTATTGCGCTAAACGCGGGAGTCATTATCGCAGACATTGTATTCTTGCTTGCAGCTTATTTCATGACTTCTAGTATTCTAGAAAAACTTAAAGATGACCCAGGGCTTTTTATATTTGGAGGTAGTATCCTTTGTCTTTACGGGATTGTATCTTTTGTAAAAACAAAAAAGACGTTTCTTAAAGAAATACAGACTAAGGTCCTTACTGTTCCAAGGAACAACTATTTCACTTTGTTTATAAAGGGATTTTTACTCAATTTTATCAATATAGGTGTATTGGGTTTTTGGTTGGGGTTGATCGTTGTCTTTAGTCCACAATTAGATAATGATAGTGAACGTATTATGGTGTTTTTCTCATCTGTTTTGGCAACCTATTTTGTTGTTGACATAGGGAAGATCATACTAGCAAAAAGCTTAAATAAACACTTAACGTTATTGCGTATTTACTGGTTAAAACGCATCATCGCAGTTATCATGTTTATCTGTGGAGCCGTTTTGATTTTTAAGGGAACTTTTCCAACTGCTACAGAAAAAATTGAAAATCAGTTTCACTTGTTGCCAGAGGAAGTAGAACCTGTTGCCCCAGAATTAAAAGGAATACAAGAATTTAAAGAAAAACGAATACCTGTAATTGATTCTTAGAATCAATAATCAACACCTTAATAATTAAAAAATCCCCTATCAATGAAGATAGAGGATTTAAGAGGTACCAAGCGGATTCGAACCGCTGTACTAGGTTTTGCAGACCCATGCCTAGCCGCTCGGCCATGGTACCATAATTGGTTGGCAAAAATAACAATAATTTACGCTATTCCTATGTTGAATGAAGTAAAATGTTTTAGTAAGGAACTATTCCTATTGTTTCATGATTCTTGTCGTAAAGCTATTTTGACTCTATTCTCTCCTGACTCATTATTACAACAACACTTTGCACATCACCTCCTATAGGTGGATTAATTTTGGCTACTTTAACTTCTGCTTTCTCTACTAGAGATTCTTCTTTAAAAATACGATTTAAAATACGTTGTGCTACATGTTCTAAAAGTTTAGAACGCACTGCCATTTCTTCTACTATAATAGCATGGAGAGATACATAGTCCACCGTATCTAATAGTTCATCAGTCTGCGCGCTCTTAGATAGATCTGCAGTTATTTGTAAATCTACTCGGTACTCACTACCTATTAAGTCCTCTTCAAGAAGACAACCATGATTGGTATAAATTCTTACGTTTTCTAGTTGAATTTTATGCATCTAACAAAGATAGGTCGTACATCGTTAGCAGTAAAATAAACAGTAAATTTGTATTGGTAAAAAAGGATACAAATGAGTGAAGATAAAAAGCCTAATAATTTTATAGAGGACATCATTGAAGACGATTTGAACAATGGCCTTTCAAAGGATAACCTACGTTTCCGTTTCCCGCCAGAGCCTAATGGGTTTTTGCACATCGGTCATGCTAGTGCTATATGTCTCAATTTTGGGTTAGGAGAGAAGTTTGGTCAACCGGTCAACTTGCGTTTTGATGATACTAATCCTGCAAAGGAAGAGGCTAAGTACGTAGATGCGATTAAGAAGGACGTGGAATGGTTAGGTTATCAATGGGATGAGCTGCGTTTTGCATCAGACTATTTTCAGGAGCTATACGATTGGGCAGTACAAATGATTAAGGATGGTAAAGCCTATGTAGATTCTCAGTCCAGTGAAGAAATCGCAGAGCAAAAGGGAACACCAACACAACCAGGAGTAGATGGACCCTACCGCGATAGAAGTGCAGAGGAAAACTTAGCGCTTTTTGAAGGAATGAAAAACGGTGAGTATGGAGAGTCAGAACATGTCCTACGAGCCAAAATTAATATGCAATCTACTAATATGTTGATGCGTGATCCCATCATGTATCGAGTAGTAAATCGTTCACATCACAGAACGGGGGATACTTGGAAAATATACCCTATGTACGATTGGACTCATGGAGAAAGTGATTATTTAGAACAAATTTCACATTCTTTTTGTACCCTGGAATTTCTGCCACACAGAGAGCTGTATGACTGGTTTTTAGATCAGATTACAGATTCCAAAAAGGTACGTCCTAAACAACGAGAATTTGCTCGTAGAAACGTTTCTCATACAGTTACTAGTAAGCGCAAGCTTCAAAAACTTGTAGAACAAGGAATTGTTACGGGTTGGGACGATCCACGTATGACTACGATTTCCGGATTGCGACGTCGTGGCTATACAGCAAATGCGATTAAAAACTTTGCTGAATCCATCGGTATAGGTAAACGTGATAATCTGGTAGACATGAATCACCTGGAGTTTCATTTACGTGATGATCTCAATAAAACTGCAGATCGTGTCATGTGTGTTCTTGATCCTATTAAATTGGTAATTACTAACTATCCAGAAGGAAAAGTGGAAATGCTAGAGGCAGAGAATAGTCAGGAAGATGCGTCTAGAGGTTTTAGAGAAGTACCCTTTTCAAGAGAGATTTTCATTGAACGTGAAGATTATAAAGAAGAGGCAAACAAGAAATTTTTCCGTCTTAAGAATGGAAAAGAAGTACGCCTTAAAAACGCCTATATTATAAAAGGGGAAGGCTGTATCAAAGATGCTGACGGCAATATCACAGAGATTCATGCTACTTATGATCCAGATTCACGCAGTGGAAGTGGTACAGAGGCTAGTATGCGTAAAGTTAAAGGAACATTGCATTGGGTAAGCGTTGCTCAGGCATTACCAGTGGAAGTAAGACTTTATGATCGCTTATTCACGGTACCATCTCCAGACACAGATAAGGAAAAGGATTTTATGGAATTTGTGAATCCAGATTCATTGGAAGTGATTATAGCAATGGCAGAGCCAGCTATGAAAAACATAGGGGTAGGAGATACGGTACAGTTTCAACGTATGGGATATTTTTGTTTAGATCCAGATAGTACCAAAGATCAAATGGTATTCAACCGCACAGTAACCTTACGTGATAATTGGGCGAAGTTAGATACCTAGAAGAAGGGAAATATAGAGTCTGCTTTCTTTCTTACCGTAAAAAGTGTGTGGCGTTCTATAATGGTATGAATGCGGATATATACAACTGCGGTAAAAATAAAGTTATACGAATGCAAAAGGCTCACCTACAAGTGAGCTTTTTTGGTAATATGTTATTAAAAATGTATAATTTTAACTAAATTTGAGGGTAACATCAGCCAATTAGGAGTAATGTGATACTAATACCTCTAAGCTTAACGAGTTATTAACTAGGGTGAGTTCGGTTTAAAATTATCTTTGAAACTAACACAAAAATAAATATTATGTCTAAATCAGCAAACACATTAGTAGCATTAGCAGCAGGAGTAGCAATAGGAGCAGCAGTAGGATTGTTGTATGCACCAGAGAGCGGAGAGAAGACTAGAAAGAAAATTAAAAAGCAAGCTAAAAAGGCGCAGAGAGACATTGATGAACAAGCACGTAAAACTTATGAGCAAGTCACTGAAAAAGCTTCAGAGTTTACATCTTCTTTAAACTCTACAGCTACAGAATTAAAAGGGAGTGTAGAGGAACGTATAGAAACAGCATTATCAAGCGCTAGTTATAAGGCAGATGAGGCTATAGTAGCATTAGAGACTAAGCTAGAGCAATTACGCGAACAAAACGCAAAATTGCAAAAGTCAAATACAGCAAAAGCAAAAGCATAAATCTAGGATTTGGGAAATAACTTAACAGATAACCTTAGAGAATTTACTACAGCTGTTGAAGATTATATAGAATCTTCGATAAGCTATCACAAATTAGACCTTTTCAAAAAAGTCATGAAAGGCGTGGTAGCTGGAAGCTATCAAATCATTTTAGGTTTTTTTCTTCTCATTGCGTTACTTTTTTTGAACATTGCTTTATCCATTTTTCTTGGCGAATTATTGGACAGTATTGCTTTGGGATATTTAATAGTAGGGGGCTTTTATCTTTTAGTAACGATCATATGTTCTTTTTTCTTGAAGAGAATATTAGAAAAGATTTTAGTGAGAAAGGCAAGCATCCAATTTTTTAATCATAATGAAGATAAAAATGCGAAAGAATCATGAGAGTCTACAATAGTTTTGACGAGATAGATCGGGATTTAAGATATCTAAAATTGCAACAACAAGTACAACAAGAGACTATGAAACTTCAAATAAATGAAGTTAAGGATAAGTTGTCTGCGGTAGCGGTATTATCAAATATCATAAGTTCAATAGCTAAAAAAGCAGAGCTTCTTAAAGTTGCTAAGAAGCTTCTAGGATTAAAAAAGTAATTGCTTTTTAAAAAGACAAAGCATAAAAAACGCGATCCTTACAGATCGCGTTTTTGTTTTTATAAATGAATTATTATTAAAAACTTATTCTTGGCTTCTGCCTTCATCATAAGTAGAGTCGTCTCTTCTAGAGCGTGATTCTTTTTTTACTTTTGCTTCTTTGCTAGCATTTGTTTTTTTCATTTGTTCTCCTATCTGCGCACTGGCGGTAAAACTAGCAATCATGTTATTCAACATGTCGCTACCGGCTTGTGGTGAGTTAGGAAGTAAGATCAAGTTAGATTGTGTCGCTTCACCTATAGATTGCAGCGTATCATAATGTTGTGTAACAACAATCAATGCACTTGCTTCTTGAGAGTTGATACCTACATTGTTGAGCACATCCACACTTTCTTCCAAACCGCGAGCGATCTCACGTCTTTGATCTGCGATACCTTGTCCTTGTAGACGTTTGGATTCTGCTTCTGCGCGTGCTTTTGCAACTATTTTGATACGATCTGCTTCTGCTTCGTATTCAGCAGCTGTTTTCTCTCGCTCTGCTGCATTAATTCTATTCATAGCTGCCTTTACCTGTATATCTGGATCAATGTCTGTTACAAGTGTTTTAATGATGTCGTAACCATAATCCATCATGGCTTCGTTTAATTCGCGTTTTACAGCAATGGCAATATCATCTTTCTTTTCAAATACGTAATCCAGTTTCATTTTAGGAACTTCGGCACGCACTACATCAAATACATAAGCGGTAATCTGATCATGCGGATTTTGAAGTCTGTAAAAGGCATCGTAAACTTTCTCTCTTCTTACTTGAAACTGTACCGAAATTTTAAGACGTACAAATACATCATCTTTAGTTTTGGTCTCTACGATAACGTCCAGTTGTTGGATTTTCAAATTGATTCTTCCAGCAATTTTATCAACTAGCGGTATTTTAAGTTGAAGTCCAGATTGACGCATTGTGGTAAACTTACCGAAACGCTCTACTACCGCAGCAGTCTGTTGTTTTACGGTAAAAAATGTGCCTAATAATAGAAAAAACCCTACTACTAGTAATACAGGTATTAGAAATATTCCAAATCCTCCCATGGTGTTTGTTTAAAAGGTTAATGATAATTAGTAAGTATAAATGTAAACAAGTTGGGCTTTATTATGGCAGTATGACCATATTTTAAAACTGATTGTACCCGCTTACTTTAGATTAGTAGTATGTTTGCGCAATTTGTTACAGCTATTATGAAAAATACATTCCTATTATTAGTCTTCCTCGCAACAGTATTTACGAGCTATTCACAAGAACTATTGGACGCTCCTTTTATAAATTTTGAAAATCCAGACCAAGCTATTGATCTATTTGAAAGCATTGTAGATAAAAACAGTTACCCTATTAACTATGTTTCTACTACTCGTAAATATTCTTATAATAATCGCTTAGGTTTAGGGGGGGACGCTACCTTTTTCAATATTACTAGTGATGACGTAATTGTTACACAAGGAACAGGTTGGTCAGTAAATTTTGAAACGAGAGGAGACTTTAGAGATGATTTTGATTTGATTTATTCCTTAGGTATCTTCAATCACAACTTCTCGGTAAATGAAAATGTGACCAATGATAAAATTGATATGAGCACCTTGGGAGTAGAGATTAAATTTCTGCTTGCTTGGAAGATAGCTCAAAGTGATTATTTTTCCATCGAAGCAGGACCTGCACTGCAATTAAATGGAGAACTTAAAATAGGTAACGAAGAACGTTATGGAGAATCTTTTATAGGAGGATCAAATCCAGTTGCTATACAAGAATTTCAAAATACGATGCCAGTTAATTTAAACGGTGTTATTGGTTTTTCTGGAGGGGTACGCAATTTTAGAGTAACAGCACATTACCATTATTCACTGGTGGATTCCTTGACGGGTACGAACCTTATCGGTGACGATATAGATGGAAACTTTAGTTTTTTAAGTGTAGGTGGAAGGTTCTATTTCTAGCAATTTATACGTTATAAAAAAAGCCTGCTGAAACTTAATTTCAGCAGGCTTTTTATTGGTGTAAAAAGAAGGTTTAACCCAATTTTTCCATCGCCGTGTTGATACGACTTATAGCTTCTTCTTTACCTATCATTGAGGCAATTTCAAATACATCTGGGCCCATAAGGCTACCAACCAGTGCTAGCCTCAAAGGCATCATCACTTTGCCAAATCCCATTTCCTGAGAAGTAATCCAGCCTTTGATGGCAGTACTTAATCCAGCAGCAGTATCATCTTCGGTGTCGGTTATCACTTGAATGACGTCAGACATTATTTCATTAGTATCTTCTTTCCAGGCTTTTTTTACTGCTTTTTCATCATAAACAGTTGGTGCTGTGAAAAAGAATCCAGCCAACTCAAATAGATCTTGGGTAAATACAGCACGTTCCTTTACCATTCCAGCGACCATGCTTACATAATCTTCAGAACCGTAGGGAATATTTTTTTCTTGTAAGGCTTTCGCGAAAGCGGCACCTACAACTTCATCGTCTTGATTTACATACCATTGCTGTTGAAACCATTTTGCCTTTTCAGGATCATACTTTGCCCCAGAGCTGTTGACCTTAGCCAAGCTAAAAGCTTGAACCAATTCATCCAAACTAAATAACTCTTGATCTGATCCTGGATTCCAACCTAAAAAGGCAAGAATATTGACCATAGCTTCTGGTAGAAAACCATCTTCTCTAAACCCAGTAGAAAGCTCCCCAGATTTAGGGTCTTTCCATTCTAATGGAAAGACAGAAAAGCCCATTTTGTCTCCATCGCGCTTGCTCAGTTTTCCCTTACCAGTAGGTTTCAAAATCAAAGGTAAATGTGCAAATTTAGGTCGATCCCAACCAAAACTTTCATATAACAACACATGTAAGGCCATACTAGGCAACCATTCTTCACCACGAATTACGTGAGAAATATTCATGGTGTGATCATCTACCACATTTGCTAGGTGATAAGTAGGCATACCATCACTTTTAAAAAGCACTTTATCATCCAGTAAAGTCGTATCAATTTCTATCCCTTTACGGATTTCGTCGTACATGTTTAAGGTTTTCAATTCTGGCTTAAAACGCACGGTATATTCATCGCCTCGATCTAATCGTTCTTTTACTTCTTCTGCACTTATAGTAAGAGAATTAGTAAAGGTTAGTCTATTGTTATGATTGTAAATAAAAGTTTCTTTATTTGCTTCACAAACAGCTCTTGCTTGCGCTAATTCTTCAGCGGTGTCAAATGCATAATAAGCGGCATCCTTCTCCACCAATTCCTCAGCATAAGCTCGGTACATATTTTTTCGGTCGCTTTGACGGTAGGGTCCGCAATTGCCTTCTTTTCCTGGGCCCTCGTCATAAGGAATATTACACCAGTTCAATGTTTCTATTATATAATCTTCTGCGCCTTCTACATACCTGTTTTGATCGGTATCTTCTATACGTAGGATAAAGGTTCCGTTGTGTTTTTTGGCAAATAAATAGTTGAAAAGTGCTGTTCTCACACCACCTATATGAAGTGGCCCTGTGGGACTAGGAGCAAATCTTACACGTACATCTGTACTCATTTCTTAGCATTTTTTAATGTGTGGCAAAGATATGGATTAGTTGGTAGTATGAAGGAGCAGTTAACAACCTAGTAGGTTTTCTGCGAGTTCCATAATCAATGTATTGTTTTGGGATGTTTTTTATGTCTGCACCCTTTAACCTTGGGGAGCTTAAACTAGCAATCTTCTATTCTTGTTATACGTATGATTATCATGGTTCATTGCCTCTTAAAAGCCTGCTGTGAACGGCCTTATTTTAAATAGTGTTTTAAGACTTAACATCCATTTTTAATGTCTTTAGTGTTCCTGTCATAAACGTCGCTCTAATCCGTTATATTTACGGTAAGTACGCGACTATATAGACAATGACAAACTTTGAGATTATAGAGCAAAAGCTCCAACGTTTTATCAGTAAATACTACCGCAACGCCTTAATACGTGGAGTGATTCTATTTGTTGCTCTAGGCCTGTTATATTTTTTATTAACGGTAGTGATAGAGTATTTCTTGTGGCTCAATCCTTTGGGAAGAACCATATTGTTTGGGCTATTTATGATGATGGAATTATTTCTTTTGGTTCGCTTTGTAGGAATTCCTTTAGCGCGATTATTGAAGCTGTCTAGAGGAATTAATTTTAGAGATGCGAGTACGATTATAGGAACTCATTTTCCTGAAGTTTCAGATAAATTGATCAACGTGTTACAGCTTCATAAAAATGGAGGTGATGACGAGTTGACTTGGGCGAGTATCAATCAAAAGAGTGAGGATCTCAAACCCATCCCTTTTAGCCTTGCTATTGATTATAAAAAGAACAAAAAGTTTTTGCCCTACCTCGCTATTCCGGTTGCTATTATCGCAGGCTTGTTCTTTACGGGAAATAATGAATTACTAACAGATAGCGCTAAGCGGGTTGCCGATTTCAATAATGTGTATATACCGCCAGCTCCTTTTACTTTTTCAGTTCTCAATAAAAAACTGACCACCTTGCAACGAAGGGATTTTAAGCTCAACGTAGAGGTGAGTGGAAGCAAAATACCAGAGAATGCGAGTATTAACTATAACGATCAGACTTATTTTTTAACCCAAGATGCCCCTGGAAAATTTAGTTTTATATTTTCAAAACCTTTAGAAGCGATTCGTTTTCAGTTGTCAGCTAACGAGGTGACCAGTAAAAAGTTTATACTAAATGTGGATGATGTGCCTGTTATTATTGGTTTTGAGCTTTTCTTGGATTATCCGTCGCATACGGGTAAACGAGATGAGAAATTGGTGAGTACTGGTAATGCAATTGTTCCACAAGGAACTCAAATTACATGGAAAATCAACACATCAAAAACAACTCAAGTAGATTTTATTACCCCAAAGGATAGGTATATGTTCCAGGAGGTGGATGGTAGTTTCGCTTTCGCGAAAGCGGTATTGCAACCTCTCAAGTACGGTATTGCAACTTCTAACGATCATATCAAAGAATATGAAACTCTCAATTTTAAAATTGATGTAGTAAAAGATGAGTATCCAGAATTGGACATAGAAATGAAAAAGGATTCTGTAGATACCGATTTGATGTACTTTAAAGGTCAAGTTGCTGATGACTACGGAATACGTAAAATACAGCTTGTCTATTATCCATCTGGAGATGTCACCAAGACCAAGAGTTACGTCTTGGGTTCCAATCGGGGGACCTTTGATCAGTTTTTACTTACGTTTCCAGGTAAGGTTCCTTTAGAAGCGGGTACAAGTTACCAGTTTTACTTTGAAGTTATTGATAATGATGCAGTTAACAGTTATAAGTCAAGTAAATCTGAGGTTTTTTCTTACCGTAAGCTGTCCAACGATGAACTTGAGGACAAGCAGCTTAATAAACAAAAGGAATCCTTCTCTAATTTAGAAGAAGCGGTCAAAGAGCAACAAAGACAACAAGAGAAACTGGATGAAATCTCAAAAGATCAATTACAAAAAAAGGAACGCAGTTTTAATGACAAGCGTAAGTTAGATCAAGCTTTAAAGAACCAACAGAAGCGAGAACAAAAAATGCGTCAAGAATTAGAGAAGATGAAGGATAATCTTCAAAAGTCTACTGCCCAAAAGGATCCAATAAAGGAATTGCTGGAAGATAGAATGGAGAAAAGTGCTGAAGAATTAAAGAAAAATGAAGAGCTGCTCAAAGAGCTTCGGGAGTACCAAGACAAAATTTCTCCGGAGGAATTAAAAGAGAAAATGGATAAGTCTAAGAATAAATCCAAGCAGCAAAAGAGAAATTTGGAGCAACTTTTAGAACTGACCAAGAGATATTACGTAAAGCAGAAGTTTGAGCAATTGGGTAGAGAACTAGAAAAGATAGCGCAGGAGCAGAAGGAACAATCGGAAAAGGATGGTCTAGATAACAAGAAGGAGGATCAGGATAAGCTTAATGTAGCGTATAAAGATTGGGAAAAGGAATTGAAAGAATTGGAGAAGGAAAATGACGGTCTTAAGAAACCTATGGACATAGAGTTTGAGCCGGAAGAATCACAAGAAATTAAAGATGAGCAGGAGAAATCTAGTGAGGATTTAGAAAAATCTAAAACATCAGATGCCAAAAAGAAGCAAAAGAATGCAGCCCAAAAAATGCAACAACAAGCTGCAAGTATGGCTTCTCAAATGTCTTCCATGTCTCAGGAAGGGCAAAAGGAAGATGCGGAAAGTTTGCGTCAAATATTAGATAACTTGATTGTGTTTTCTGTAGAAGAAGAGCAACTCATGGAATCTATGAAGCAAATGAATAGGCTCAGTCCTAATTTGGGTAAAAAGCTCAAAGCACAAAAAGATTTAGAGCTGGCTTTTGAACATGTAGACGACAGCTTGTTTGCATTGGCAACACGCAACCCTAAAATAGGTCAGGAAATCAATAAAGAGGTTACAGAGATTTATTATTACTTAGAAAAATCATTGGACCAAATTGCTGAGTTCGAAATGCGTGAAGGTCAAGGCTCGCAACAATTTGTTTTTAAAGGAGCAAACACACTTGCAGAAATGCTAAGCAATTCTCTGGATGCCATGAATGATGCTATGCCTAAGCCAGGGATGGGTGAATCTAAAAACGGAGGTCCTGGGTTTCAGTTACCAAACATTATTAAGAAGCAAGAGAGTCTTTCTAAATCAGGAGAGGGTGAAAAACCTGGTTCAGAGGGGAAAGAGGGTAAAGATGGGGAGAAAGGAACTTCTGGCGAAAGCGGTGCTTCGGGGCAATCTGGTAAGAATGGGGAAAGTGGAGAAGGTGGCGAGAGTGGTGAATCTGGCAAATCTGGTGAAAGTGGTCAAGGTGGACAATCTGGTGAGGGTGGTGAAGGTGAAGGCAGTGGAGGAGAAAACGGTAAAGCGGGAAAGAATGGATCAGGAAGCGCTGATGGCGATGCAGGTGAAGAAGGCGAGAAACAAAGTTATAGAGAAAGTGAAGAAGAATCTAAGCGTATTTATGAGATTTATAAGCAGCAGCAAGAGTTGCGCAATGAGTTAGAAGACATGATAAGGCGAGAGGGTTTAGAAGAAAAAGTAGGTGATATCACAGACAAAATGAAGGCTGTGGAGCGTCAATTATTAGATCAAGGCTTTAATAGGGAAGTACAACAGAGAATGATGGAGATTCAGCACGATTTATTAAAACTAAAAGATGCAGGATTGGAGCAGGGTGAGGAGAACAAACGGGAGGCTCGTACTAATTTGCGGGACTTTAATAACAACACCAAGGCGCAAATTCCAGATGCCTCTAAGTACTTCAATAACAAGGAGATTTTAAATAGACAAGTCTTACCTTTGCAGCCCCAATACCGCAATAAGGTGAAGGACTATTTTAAAGCTAATGATTGAATTAAATTATCAGAACGATTTTGAACAGTTGGACGCTTTGATCTATACCAAATGGTTGGATCTAATCGCTGGGTCCGAGACTAAAACTATAGGGGAAGTTTCTTATGTTTTTTGTTCTGACGCGTTTCTTTTACAGATCAATTTGGACTATTTGGGTCATGATACTTTTACAGATATCATCACTTTCGATTATTGTGAAGAGGGATTAATTAATGGTGAAATATACATCAGCACTGATAGGGTTAAGGAAAATGCCAGTAGTTTTGGTGTTAGCTTAACAAATGAACTGCATAGAGTAATGGCACATGGTCTTTTACATCTATGTGGTTATGGTGACAAATCGGAGGCTGAAGCGCAATTGATGCGGGATAAGGAAAATGAAAAAATCGGTATGTTTCACGTGAAACAATAAAAAATGTTTGATAAGGAATACGACGTAATAGTAGTAGGTGCTGGGCACGCTGGAAGTGAAGCGGCGGCTGTCGCAGCTAACATGGGGTCTCGGACTCTATTGGTTACTATGAATTTAGAGACCATAGGACAGATGTCTTGTAATCCTGCTATGGGAGGAATCGCAAAAGGACAAATTGTTAGAGAAATAGATGCTTTAGGAGGATTGAGTGGTATTGTTTCTGATAAGAGTGCTATTCAATTTAAAATGCTTAATCAATCCAAGGGCCCAGCAATGTGGTCGCCAAGAACTCAAAATGACCGTATGCGTTTTTCTGAGGAATGGAGAATGCAGTTGGAAGCTATTCCGCTTTTGGATTTTTATCAGGAAATGGTTTTAGGATTAATCATCGAAGGTGAAAAAGTAGTTGGCGTGCGCACCTCTTTGGGAATTGAAATAAGGTCTAAAGCGGTGGTGCTTACTAATGGTACATTCTTAAACGGGTTGATTCATATCGGTGATAAGAACTTTGGTGGAGGACGAGCAGGAGAAAGAGCTTCCACTGGAATTACTGGTCAGTTGGTAGAATTGGGTTTTGAGTCTGGAAGGATGAAAACCGGTACGCCACCAAGAGTTGATGGAAGGTCATTAGATTATACTAGAATGGAGCCTCAACCTGGTGATGCAATCACTTCAAAGTTCAGTTATAGTAATCTGACCAGCTCTTTAAAGCAGCAACGGGATTGCCATATGACTTACACAAGTCCGGAAGTACATAATCTACTTAGAGAGGGTTTTGATCGTTCGCCTATGTATAATGGGAGAATCAAATCGGTAGGCCCAAGATATTGTCCAAGTATTGAGGATAAAATAGATCGTTTTGCAACTAAGGACAGACATCAAATATTTGTCGAACCAGAAGGATGGAATACCTGTGAGGTTTATGTAAATGGGTTCAGCACTTCTTTACCTGAAGATGTTCAGTTTAAAGCATTGCGCAGCGTCGTAGGTTTTGAGAAGGTTAAGTTTTTTAGACCTGGATATGCCATCGAGTATGATTATTTCCCGCCCACTCAATTAAAGCATACACTGGAAACCAAGTTAATCAGCAATTTGTACTTTGCGGGTCAGATTAATGGTACTACCGGTTATGAAGAAGCAGCTTCTCAAGGTTTAATGGCTGGGATAAATGCAGTGCGCAAAATTAGAGATGAAGAATCTTTTATTCTTAAAAGAGATGAAGCTTATATAGGCGTTCTTGTAGATGACTTGATTACAAAGGGTACAGATGAACCTTATAGAATGTTTACTTCTCGTGCCGAATATCGAACGCTTCTAAGACAAGATAATGCCGATCTACGATTAACACCCAGAGCGGTTGAATTGGGAATTGTTACTCCTGAAGCTTTGAGTCGAGTGGAGCGAAAAGCTAATGAATCTGAAAAAATGGTTCAGTTTTTACGGGACACCAGTTATGACTATAAGGAAATGAATCCTTTACTAGAGGCAAAGGGAAGTAAAGTAGTTACCCAAAATGACAAGCTATTTAAAGTCTTTTCTCGTCCTCAGATCAATCTGGAAGATATTAAAACTATTTCTCAGGTGAAGTCTTATTTAGAAGAGAACGATTTAGATGATGATATTCTTGAGCAGGTAGAGGTACATGTGAAGTATGCAGGATATATTTCCAAGGAAAAAGACAATGCAGATAAACTTCACAGATTGGAAAATGTAAAGATTCCGTCTAATTATGATTTTAAAAGCATCAAATCACTTTCTTATGAAGCTAGAGAAAAATTAACTAAGATACAACCGGTGACTGTCTCGCAGGCTAGTCGTATCTCTGGTGTGTCACCTAGTGATATTTCTGTTTTATTAGTACACATGGGCCGATAGTTTCACGTGAAACAATTAATGAATTTGAATTTCTCCAAACACTTTCTGACACTTAACGACTACTTTCTGACCCAGGAAAAGTTTGAGTTGTATCAGGATTTAAATACAGAATTGATAAAAACTACTCCTCCACCAAAGGAGTTAGATCCATATTACGAAAGCGAAGATTATCTTTCTCATGATGACACGGCTACCTCTTTTTTTGCACGATGCTATAATTTTGCTAAGGGTTTTAATTTAAAGTCCAAGACTTCCTTAATTAAGGAATTTGCGTTAAACGGGAGAGTGTTGGATATAGGTGCAGGGGTAGGAGACCTGGTTGGAGCATTACAAAATTGCGGAATTGAAAGCACCGGTTTTGAACCTAGTGCTAAGGCAAGGTTGGTGGCTCAAGAAAAGGGAATTGATTTGCATGCAAGTCTAGAAGTATTTGATCCACATTCTTTTGATTTAATTTCTATGTATCATGTGTTAGAACATGTTCCAGATGTAGAAAAGCAGAAAGAAAAAATCCTTGAGTTGTTACAACCCAATGGTGTTTTAATCCTAGCCTTACCTAATTACAAATCTTTTGATGCTAAGTTTTATGGAAAGTATTGGGCAGGTTATGATGTGCCTAGACATTTATTTCACTTTAATAAAAAAGCGGTAAGAAGTTTATTTGAAAAGGATTTTGAAATCATAAAAATGAAACCGATGTGGTTTGATAGTTTTTATGTTTCGATTTTATCCTCTAGATATAAAAAATCACTTTTTCCCTTTTTCTCAGGAATGTTCATTGGCTTGCTCTCCAATTTGATGGCAATGAGTACTAAGGAGCCCAGTTCCATCACTTACATACTAAAAAAGCGCTTTTAAAACCATTTAAAAGCGCTTTTTTAGTCAATCAAACTTGGTGTTGCCGATTTCTTTAAACCAGCTTAAACAGCCTTATTTTGTTTATAAACATATAGTTTTTACTTATACAAATAAAGATTGTTATAGACATTATATATATTGAGACCAGAACAGCCCCATCATGCTAATGATAAAGTAAATTCCTAATCCTGAAGATCCGGAGTAATCTTTTATAAGTCTTAAACCTATTAGCAAAATTATAATAAGAAAACCGGAAAGTACTAATGCGTATTGAGCATATAGAAAACTTTGAACGCTTATAATATCATATACGGCAATACCGATTATGGTGCTCAGTATAATTTCTATGCCTAAGATGATAATGATACTTAATCTAACAAGGATAGGATTAAATATACCCTTATACATAGCGCAGTAGTCTTCAAATGTTTTTTTCCAATCAAACATCTTTTCATAAGCAGACAGTAAATAGGTGACTAGCAAAAAAATCAGTATAAGGATTATCCCTAAGTAGGTGAACATCATTTTTTTATTCTAAAGTAATACAATGTGTTGTGCTTCTAACTATTTGGGAAGATAATTCAGTAATAGACATAAAGATTTTATGCTACACCTATTTAGCGTGTAAGATACGCGTCATCCCTATACTCAAATCAGTAAGAACAATCTTGCCATTAGCATTACGTTCTATATGATATATGGCTTCTTGAAGCTGCTTTTGTACTTCCATCATTCTATTACCGTCTACAAAAGGGGCAAATTTACTTAAGTCAAAACCGCTTTGAGGAGATAGATATACAGCAGTATCTGCTTTGTAGTTTTTCAACATGGCTTGTCTAAAGAATTCCATACAATACATTAGAAAACGTATTTGGGTTTCTCTGTTGACCGCAGCTATGTTATGAGCCCATTCCATAAGGTCATTTATGGCCGTCATTTTTGTCTTAGCTACAAAAGCTGTTCGTACCCATTCCACAAACCACTGCTCAAATTGCAGGTCTTCAGCGCTATTTTGTGAAAACTGTACGGCTTTTCTGTAATTTCCATCTGCTTGCCTAGCAACTATAGAGCTCTGACTTTCAGATAGTTTAAGGTTTTTTTGTAGTCCTTGAGCGATGACAGCAGCATTGAGTTTAGGGACATTGATAATTTGACACCTGGACTTAATAGTATTGATAATTCGATCTTCAGACTCGGCAACAAGAAGGATAATCGTCTTTGCTGGCGGCTCTTCTATAAGCTTGAGGAGTTTGTTTGCAGCTTCGGTATTCATTTTATCGGCACCCCAAATGATAACCACTTTAAAACCTCCTTCATAAGATTTTAAGCTCAGCTTTTTCATGATGAGTTGTGCTTCTGCTACCCGTATTTCCGCATTCTTTTTTTCTATATCGATGGCTTTATACCAGTCTGGGAGGCTTCCATAAGGGTTAGAAACTAAAAAAGTCCGCCACTCCTTTAAGAACATATCTGATGTTGCTTTGGTAGTACTGCTTCCAACAGATGATGGCATGGGAAAAGAAAAGTGTAAATCTGGGTGGGCGAGGTTGTTCAATTGTGCATGACAGCTTTCATTAGAAGCACCACATAAAATCTGTCTCGCATAAGCAACGGCAAGAGGTAAAACACCGCTTCCAGTAGGACCTACTAATAACTGAGCATGAGCTATACGCTCGTTTTGCACCGTGGATTGCAGGTGCTTTTTGATGTGTTCCAGTCCTAAAACGTCTTGATATTGCATAGTGCAAATATAGGTGGATCCCTGTAGGTCAGGAAACTTGTGAAGCCTACTTTGCTATGTTCTATTCTAATAGCTTAAAAAATCAAAAATTTTAGTTCTTTAAGCGTTTAAAAACATCCTTAGAGATTAAAAATGCTCAAATGGGAAGGAAATTAAGAGGGATGAAAGCAAAACTTATGAATAGAATAAAAGAACTAGGTTCTGAGGATACCGCCACTACTGCCACATTATCTCAAATAACTACTATCTTAGAGTTGTTTTACGCTTTGCAATTTAAAGATGAAGAAAAAAAGTAATCTCAATTCCCGTTTTGTAGGAGAGAAAGTAAAAAAAACACCTCTTTAAGAAAATATCTCAGATAAAAGTAGGAATTTTCTTAGTTTCTTAGTTTCTTAGTTTCTTAGCATTCATATTAATAATTTAAAACATTTTATTATGAGAAAATTAGTTTTTGCAGCACTTGCTGGAGTATTTATGTTGAGTAGTGGGTTTGCTACTTTAAATACGAACGATTTAGTAGTTGAAAATTTTGGAACTTGTGAGGACGCATGCATAGCTTATGCTGATCACATTGATGTTAATGATGGAGTAGACGATCCTCATTTAATAAAATGGAACAGAGATCGTAATACTTGTGAGGCAAGAATGTGTGCGTCAATTGAACCTGCTAACTAACTTAGTAAATCAAATTTTAAATAATGAAAATAGTTATATCAATAATTCTTTTCATGTTATTTACATTCCCTCTTTCTGAGTCTTTATTAAAAGACAAGAACGAGGGTTCTGTTTTATATCATGCAAATTGGATAAAAAACAAGGTTTACAACCAAGAATTTATAGACGGTTATCCTAATGAGTATAAAGAAAGTTTAAAAATGGATAGCTTACTTTCTGAGGCTAGGTATTCTGTTAGTTTTCAAGGAGATAAATCTTATGGAAGCACACATTTTGCAAATGATCCTGATAATTATCTATTAAATATCGCTATTACTCAAATGGATAATGATATGATGCATTCTTATAACAACAAAACAGGAATAAATACATCTTTATTAAATTTTGCAGGAGATTTGATTGCCTTAACTAGAAACCATCAAAATGCCTGGAAAATAGACTATTCCAGAACTAAAACTATTGATGGTTATAAATGTTATTATGCAAAATACAAGGGTTTATCTTCTAAACATAATTCAACTTCTGAACCTATCTATGCATGGTTCACTCCCGAAATCCCAGTACCTTACGGGCCAGCAGGATATGGAGGTTTGCCAGGGCTTATTCTAGAATTAATAGAAAATAATATAAGTATGATCGCAGTTCATATAAATTTAAGACCACTATCTAACGATGTTGTGATGATTGAGAGCGCAAAAAGAATGTTTACGGTAAAAGAATATTTAGAAAAAAAAGACGATATGAGAAAGGTTGCTAAGAGATTAATAATATCAGGCAACAAATAAATGTTTTTATATTTTTTACAGTTAGGGAGCTATAAATTATTATTTAAAACAATGAATAATTACTAATTTACGACCAATTAATTTCTATTGTTAAGACTCATATTTTTTATACTCTTACTATCTAACGTTTCTGGTGCTCAAATAACTGTTAAATCTGGTCTTTTTGATAGTAATTTACAGCCTATTTCCCAAGGTGTAATTAAATGCACCTTAGCAAAAGACACAACCTCAATTGTTAATATTACAATAAGTTCCTTTGACGGTAAATTTAGTTTACCAGTAAAAAAAGATATTTCTTATGCTATTGCAATTAAACATTTGTCATACGTTGATACCGTTATTACTTTCAAAGCTCCTTTCTTACCTAGTAAAATTATTCTATCAGAAGATTATGATGAACTTAGTGAGATTGTAATTAAACATATTAAGCCTAAAATAGAAATAAAGTCAGATACCACTTCATTTAATTTGAGCAATTATATTGATCCGAATGACCGAAAATTAAAAGATTTATTAGAAAAAATACCTGGCTTGACCATAAATCCTGATGGCAGTTTGTATTTTAAAGGTCAAATAATTAGTCGGTTATTTGTTGAAGGAGAACCGTTTTTTGGTGGAGGAACTAAGATAGGTATTGATAATATACCAGCAGACGCATTAAAAAAATTAGAGATTATTTCTAATTATTCTAAGTCTAAAATCCTTAAAAATGACCGACGCACAAACGAGCAGGTCATAAATCTCATTTTAAAAAACAAGAAAAAAGCAATTGTATTTGGAGATGCAGAAATAGCAACAGATTTCACTGCCTTTTATAAACTATACGCTTCACTTTTCAATTTCAAAATAAAAAAGCAAAACAATATTATCATTAATAATAATAACTTAGGGATTAGTACTTTAGGTTATAACGATTACTCTGCGATGAGTATAGTTGACTCAGAACTTTTTAGATTGCCTCAAAACAATTTAAGCTCTTTTGATTCTGATCAAGAATTCTCAGAAATAAAAGATCAGTCTTATCTAATGCAATTAAGACGTAAAGCAAAGAAAAGTGATTGGGACTTCCTTTTTTCTTATAATGATCATTTCACATTAAAAAAGGAAGAAAGTAATTTAACTTTTCTCAATAATAACGGTTTTGATAACACAGATTCAAATACAACGACCAAGTTAAGTGACATCTATTTAAGAACAACTAATTATTTACAATCAGAAAATAAAGAGCGTGTTTTTGCGCTCATGTTTAATTTTAATAATGAAAACTCATTAAACACTACGCTCTCTAACTCCTCTATTACTTCAAGAGATTACAAAGCCACAAATGACAGGAATCAATTTATTATAAACGGTCTTTTAGAGCAAACCGATAAAATCAACAGTAAAATTAATATAACATATGGTATTCAAAGTTCAATTGAGAAAAGAGATTCTAATGGACTTTTAGGAAGTAACGAGTTTTTTTTAGAGGATGTCATATCATGGCAACAAAGTGATGATTTTATTATAGATAAAAGACTTATAAAAAATCAGTTCAAAACAAAATTGGCAGTTAATGTATTTTATCATTTAACTGATTATAGCAAGCTAATATTCGGTTCTAGTAATAGTTTTTCACATATAAAGGTTGATTCTGAACAATTTCAAGCACTGGAATTAAATCACATCTTGCTAGATCAAGTGTTTCAAAGTAAATACACAAATGAGACTTATACATCAGATAATGGACTGTCTTATTTTTACAAGAAAAGTAAAATAGATTTATTAGTTGGCTTTTCCACTTTTTTTTACTCTAATAGTTTTGATCGAGATGTGAAAAATACTGTTTCAAAAGGTATGATTTTACCTAAAGCCGAGCTGGTTTACAATCCTAACACAAAAAATGAGTTTCAATTTAAATACCGTCAGCAAATACGTTTACCATCAGATGATCAGTTGGACACTTCTCTAAGAGCACAAAATTACTATTCCATAACTCAAGGGGATACTAACTTATCTAATACTCATAATCATATTTTTCAATTAAGATATTCCAATATTAATTTGCTTAAAAGCTATTCTTTTTCAAGTAATAACTCCTATGAGATAGAAGATCAAGGCTTTAACACAAAAATAGATCTAGAAGAAATCAATCAAATCAATCAGTACTTTTTACAGCGTAATTCTGCGCGGTACTTTAATTCAAATAATAATTTCACTTACATTTTAGATAAGGTTGAACTTGGAAATAATATTAAATTTAGATGGAATGAGAGAAATATATCTATAAATGATCGTTTTTCAAAAGCCATTTCTAGAACCTATCAATATTCTCCATACTTAAGAACAACCTTTAAAAGTTTTCCAAATTTCAACCTCTCAGTTGCTTGGTCTAAAAACACGCTTGAAATAGAAAATGAAACAAATATATTTAATGCTAGATCAGTTAATTTTAAAGTAGATCATAACTTGTTAAAACATTATTATGCAAAATACTCAATCAATTATGTCACTCTTGACAGCCGTAAGACTTTAAATAATCAGAACTTTGAATTCAGATACACTAATAAATTAAAAACTATGGATATTAGTTTATTGGCTATTAACTTCCTTCAATCTGGTACAAATAATAGAATACTACAAGATTCTTTTACTAGAACCGAAATACTCAATAATATCATGCCTAGAAGGTTAATTCTAGGTATCAAATACTTTTTCTAAATATTTCTACACATTATAATTGATCTTTTAAATTACCATAAGTACTATCTATTTTGCTATTCTTTAAATGCCATTAATTCTTGTGGTAATCACATATCCGTTATATTTGTTTTTCAACAATTTTGAATACCATAAGATGACTATAGACCAAATTAACTTTGAGAATAAAAAGGCGCTAATAAGAGTAGATTTTAACGTACCACTAGACGAAGACTTTAAAGTAACTGATGCGACCAGAATTGAGGCCGCAAAAGACACGATTATTTATGTTTTAGAACAGGGTGGTTCTGTGATTTTAATGTCACATTTAGGTCGTCCTAAGAATAGAGAAGAAGAATTTTCACTGCGTCATGTAGTAGAGAAGGCGAGCGATATTTTAGGGGTACAGGTAAAGTTTGTAGAAGATTGTAAAGGGGAGATTGCTCAAAAGGCAGCACAAGATCTGGAGCCAGGCCAAGTACTTTTATTAGAAAACCTTAGATATTATAGTGAAGAGACTGCTGGGAATACCGCTTTCGCGAAAGCTTTATCACAACTAGGCGATGTCTATATCAATGATGCCTTTGGGACTGCTCACAGAGCCCATGCGAGTACGGCAATAATTGCCCAATTCTTTAAAGAAAAATGTTTTGGTATGCTCATGAATCGGGAGATCCAAAGCTTAGATAAAGTTTTGAAAACTCCAGAAAGACCATTAGTAGCGATTTTGGGAGGTGCAAAGGTGTCCTCTAAAATCACCGTAATCGAGAACATATTAACTAAAGTAGATGACCTGATCATCGCTGGGGGAATGGCTTATACATTCATCAAAGCCCAAGGAGGAAAAATAGGAGACTCTCTAGTAGAAGACGATAAACAAAAGCTAGCACTGGAAATCCTTGCTAAAGCAAAGGAGACTAATACCAATATACATTTACCAGTAGATGTAGTTATTGCAAACTCTTTTTCAGAATTGGCATCCATTGATACATCTGCGATCAATGAAATTCCAGATGGCTGGATGGGCCTTGATATAGGAGAAAAATCTCGTCAGGATTTCCACAACGTACTTCAAGGCGCTAAAACTATTCTTTGGAATGGACCAGCAGGAGTTTTTGAAATGGACCCTTTTGCAAAGGGAACGATAGCTTTAGGGGCCTCTGTTGCAATGGCAACAAAAAGTGGTGCTTTCTCGTTAGTAGGTGGTGGCGATTCTGTAGCTGCAGTAAAGCAATTTGGTTTTGAAAACCAAGTAAGTTATGTTTCCACTGGTGGTGGTGCCATGCTAGAAATGCTAGAAGGAAAAACACTTCCTGGTATTGCTGCAATGAATAAGTAGCTATTCATTTTAATCTTAAATTCTAAAAAACTTACATGAATAAATATGCTTTGTTTCTACTGGTCGTCTCTTTTTTATTTCTACCGCTATCAGCGCAAGTAAAGAAAGATTCTACAAGTATTCCAGAAAAAGTAATTGTTCATAAAGAGCTTGAAAAGCAGCAAGCTGAAAAGGATTCGCTAGAATTAGGAATGAAGGTAGTCAGAGAAATACCTGTCCAAGAAATAGCCATGGATACCGCTGTGACTGGCGAGCCTTTAAAGCTATATCCAGAAGCAGATGATTTTGATAAAAATCTACTTAATGAATTGTACAACAATGATTTATACGATTATATGTATGATGAATTGGTGCAAATGGATTATAGCGAAACGGTAAAACAAACACTTCCTACAGACACGCTTAAAGCACGACTGGCGGCCATCAATGAAACCACACCTTTTCAGATAGATTACAATCCAGTGCTGGAAAAGCTTATCAATAAAAAGCTCAGTTATCAACGCGTATATATGGAGCGGTTGATGACATTGAGTGATTATTATTTCCCCTTATTTGAGCCTTATCTCGATCAGTACGATATACCCTTGGAGATGAAATACCTGGCCGTTGTAGAAAGTGCTTTAGACCCGCGTATCAAAAGTCGGGTAGGAGCTACAGGATTATGGCAATTTATGTTTACTACAGGTCGTAGTTTTGATCTGGAAGTGAATTCTTATGTAGATGAGCGCATGGACCCTATAAAGTCTACGCAAGCTGCCTGTAAATTTATGCGCAGTTTGTACAATATCTATGGGGATTGGGACTTGGTCTTGGCAGCCTATAATTCGGGTCCAGGAAATGTGAATAAAGCCATACGTCGCAGTGGGGGATATAAAAATTACTGGAACATCAGACCTTATCTTCCACGAGAAACGGCTGGTTATGTTCCTGCTTTTCAAGCGATGATGTATTTGTTTAAATATGGACCAGAGCATGGGTTCCAGCCACAACAGACCTTATATAAAACTATTGCTACCGATACGATTAGTATTAAAAGAATGATTTCTTTAGAACACGTCGCTCAATTTACCGATCAGGATCTGGAAGTGATCCAATTTCATAATCCCTCTTATAAATTGGATATTATCCCGGTAGTGGAGGGTAAAACTTATAATTTGAGATTACCTATAAGGGATGCGGCAAAATTTGTTAGCAATGAGGATGCTGTCTACGCTTTCGCGAAAGCGGAATTTGAAAAAATAGAAAAACCAATACCAGAACTTCTCAAAGCAGAAAGCCGAACGGTCTATCGAGTTAAAAGTGGAGATTATCTAGGTAAAATAGCCAACAGATACGGTGTCAGGGTAAGTCAGATCAAGCGATGGAACAGCTTGAGAAGTAATAATTTACGTATTGGACAAAGGCTGTACATCCACTCTAGAAATCCGGTAACGACCTCGAGTTCAAAGCCTACTGAAACGCCATCTACTTACAAAGTAAAAAGTGGAGATAGCTTATGGAAAATAGCCAATAAATATGGCATATCTATTGCTAGTATACGCAAAATGAACCCTGCCAAGTCAGATGACCTCAAAATAGGGGACATTTTAAAACTAAAGTAATATGAATAAAGTATACGTAATTCTCGCCATATGTCTGGCTTTTATAAGTTGCAATGATCAAGCAATTGTTGTTCAAGATAGTGCGGGAAGACTCAATGATATTTTAGTAGTTATAGAAAATAACGATTGGGATGGAGCCCTAGGTGATACGATTAGAAAAGAGTTTGCGAGACCACTTGACGGTATCGTGAGAGAAGAGCCCATCTTTACACTGAATCATGTAAAACCAACCGCATTTAAGGGGATGCTTAAAAAATCACGTAATTATTTGTACTTAAAAAAATCAGATAGCAGCGGGGTGAGTGTTAAGAAGGATGTGTACGCCAACCCGCAGTTGGGAATTGTAGTAAGGGGTAAAAATAAAAAGGAAATCGCTCAAGTCATTTCAGAAAATGCCGATAAAATGATTGCTCTTTTCAATCAAGGAGAAGTGGAGCGCAAGCAATACCTCATGGATAAAGTAGCCTTAAATACCGATAGGTTAACAGAGCGTTTTGGCTTTGAAATTATTGTTCCTCGAGCCTATCATTTTGCTACCTATAATGGAGAAATGGACAATGATTTTTTCTGGTTGCGTAGAAATATTACTGAAGGCACTATGGACTTAATGATTTATGAAGTAGATCGCAATAGAATTAAGCGCAGTGACAGTACGGTGATGGATATTGTGAAGGTGCGAGATTCTATAGGAGCAATTAAAATCTTAACAGACGGTGGCCCATTTCAGACAGAGCCTGCTTTTTCTCCATTTTTAAATGAAAGCCAGATCGATGGAAACTTTGCCTTTGAAACCAAGGGAACTTGGGAAGTAAAAAACATGTTTATGGCAGGACCATTTGTCAACTATGCGATTTACAATAAAGAAAAAGACAACTGGTTGATCATAGAAGGATATGTGAGTGCCCCGAGCAGCAAGCAGCGCAATTACTTATTTGAAATAGAATCTATTTTGAAGAGTGTGAGGTTTGTAGATAAAGAGGAAGACTAAGATTAGTTTGTAACCACAAAAAAATCCGCATCATTTTAAAATGATGCGGATTTTTTGTTTCTAAGTGCTTCTAACTATTTGTTCAGATTCTTAGAATCCTCTTTTTTAGTCTCGTCCTCTTTGGAGGCATCTTTAAATTCTTTGATTCCGCCACCTAGACCGCGCATCAATTCTGGTATTTTTTTACCTCCGAAAAGAAGTAAAACCACAACCACAATAAGGATAATACTCCATAAACCTGGCATTGCTAAAAAGAAATTTGCTGACATGATTTGTTCTTTTATTAAGGTACAAAGATACAACAAGCCATATAACAACACCTATATAGGCTGTTAATCTTTAAAACTAAAAAAATTAAAAAGAAACTACTTGAACTTGAACCTAAACCTGAATCTGAACTCGAACTCGAACTTGAACCTGAACTTGAAAAACGATGTTGTTGTGGAGCTGATAAATTAGAAGGACCTGAAGATTCCATGTATATCTAGATAGGTGCTTTAAGCTGGAAAGGATTTAGGATAGGGCATGGTAAAATCAAAACTTAATAATCAATTCATTATTTGCCTTATAAGCTCAAAAAATTTATTT
>TARA_R110000751_G_scaffold307852_1_pt1 | contig 29965 bp, 30 predicted proteins | sample TARA_R110000751 | Tara Oceans TARA_R110000751 (sample SAMEA4398001) | marine metagenome | biome: Polar Biome; feature: [MES] marine water layer (ENVO:01000295) within the mesopelagic zone...; material: water (ENVO:00002006), including particulate matter (ENVO:01000060) such... | reverse complement strand
ATAATACTTCGATTACTTTTAATACTGCCATAATATTTAAATTTTTAATAGACTTAAAAGTTATTAATCATAAAAAAAACCTGAACGTTAAGTTCAGGTTTTTAAAATATAGTTTGTAACGGGTTTTAAATTTTAAAACCTAATGTTAATGTAATATTTGAGTTAGAATTGTCTATCGCGACAGTGTTAGTAAGTCCTGTGTCATATAATTGATAGTTTCTATCTTGTTGAGATTTGCTGTAAGATAAATCCAAATTAGTATTTCCAAAATTATAACCTAAACCTAGAGAATAGCCTTTTAAATCTCCAATAGTGTTTTTGTCTGCATATGGACTTTCTTCAATTCTATAACCTCCTCTAAAGCTAAATTGGTTTAGTTTGTATTCTGCACCAATCTTATATGTAGAGGCTGCAGTTAATGCATTTTCAATCAATGTATTTTGATAATTAAAGTAAGTGTCTGACGTAGGCTTAAATTTTGTTTTACTATGATCTTTTCTAGAATAATCAAAGCTTATTAAACCTTTTGTGCCAAATACGTAAGCTAAACTTCCTGTAATTTTACTAGGTGTTTGTAAACGATAGGTTTCATAAATATTAACAATGTTTGGGTCTACAACTTGATAAAAGTCTCCATTTGTATCATCAATAACTAAAGTTTCTAAATATTGGGTTGTTTCGTCTTGTAAACTCATCCATGTTGGCGAGTCATAAGTTAAACCTGCTCTTAATTCATTTGTTAATTTAAATATACCACCTAATTGAAAAGAAAAACCTGATCCATTTGTAGATAGTGTATTGTCAAATAAAACGTCTCTTACAGTAGAGTTTTCATTTGAGTTGGTTTCGTATAAACTGGTATAACGTTCGTAATTTAAAAAGTGCGAATTTAGGTTTAATCCAAAATAAGTGTCATCACCATATTGGGTACCAACATTAAAACTAATCTTACCATTATAACCTGTTGCTGCATAGCTGTAATCTTGTTTAAATGAATTACCTCTAATGTTACTTGTGTAATTTTGATTGTTATTATCAAAAGTTTCAGGCTCTAAGATGTATGAGTCATACCCTAAAAAGGCTTGCTGATTATCAAATCCATAAGCGCTACCTATTTCGGCATAAGCTTCGGTGGTGGATTCACCAGGAAATGCTGATATTTCATCCAAACGTAACCCTTGTGCATTAGCTAAAAAATATTGGCCAATACTAGTATTACCAGTTCCATTAGCTCTCCAATCATCCTCATAATTTTTAGAGATGTCATAATTAATCCCTAATGAAAATTTTCTCCATTTAGAATTATCATTGGTGTTTTTGAAAATAAAAACACCACCACCTTGATTTAAGTTAACTGAAGAATTTGATGAATTATTCATTCCGTTAAAGTAATTAGTGTCGTTTTCATTATTTTCAATACCTAAAGATATAGAGGCGTAACTACTTGTAAATACTGCAGAACCTGCAGGGTTTACGCTAAAAGCACTTAAGTCTCCTCCAAGCGCTCCAAAAGCACCACTCATACTTTGAAATCTTGCGGTTCCTTTAATGTCTCCACTGGAGTATCTTAATGCGTCATTTATGTTTTGAGCTTGACTTACAGACACAGATATAACACCTATGACTAGTATAAATAATTTTTTCATAGCAAATTTGATTTTGTATTTTAACCTCTTCCTCTTCTTGAGCTACCTCCAGAAGTAGATCGACTTCTAGAAGGAGTACTTGATCTAGGCGTAGAGATGCTTCTTGGTGTAGAATTGTTACTTCTTGGAGTTGATGTATTTGTTCTTGGTCTAGGCGTCGATGTATTTGTTCTTGGTCTAGGAGTTGAAGTATTAGTTCTTGGTCTAGTTGTATTTAATCTAGGTTTAGAAGTAGAATTCGTTCTTGGTCTTGTAGTACTTGTTCTAGGTCTAGTTGTAGTATTTGTTCTTGGTCTAACAGCTGAATTTCTAGAGTATCTTGAACTTAAAACAGAGTTTCTGTTAACAAGTGAACCTCTTCTTCCGGAATTGTATGATATGCCTCTTCTATGGTAACCATTGGTATAGCTATATCCATAACCATAACCATAACCAAAATTATTAAAACCGTAGTATGGTGATCTCCAGTAAGAGTTGTAAAAACTATTGTTCCATCCCCAACCATATCTCCAAGAATAAGGACTGTTCCATCCCCAATTATACCATCCATTCCAACCCCAAGGTCTGTTCCAACCCCATCCATAGTCGTTGTAAAAACCAGTATCGTGTATGTTGATTATAACATTACTATTAGTCGCTCCCCAACCTGCATTCTGTTCAGTGACTTCTATAGAATCATCATAGTTACCTTGATAAGTGTCAACGTCAGTAAATATTTCTTCAGTCTGACTATATATTTCTGCTTCATCAGCTTTTTCTTTAAAATAATTAGAGTAATAGTCATTATTATTTTCTGCAGGTATAGCCTCAGACTCATACTGTCTGTTTTCAGTTCCAGTATCATATATGCCATCAGTAGTTTGTCCAACATATTGGTAAGAACCGCAAGAACTTAATGCTAAAGCAGTGAAAAGAACAGTAAAAACCTGTACTTTATTAGTTAAGTAGTTAATTAATTTCATATCGTGTTGTTTTTAATTGTTGAACATTACAAAAATAGTTAGTTTTGTCCAACTATTTTATTATTTAACATAATCACAATTTTTGTGCCAAAAGACTATATATGAGTAAAAAACTAACAAGTAGAGCAGAAAATTATTCCAAATGGTATAATGAACTGGTGGTAGAGGCTGATTTAGCAGAAAACTCAGCAGTAAGAGGATGTATGGTTATTAAACCTTATGGGTTTGCTATTTGGGAAAAGATGCAAGCGGAGTTAGATAGAATGTTTAAAGAGACAGGTCATCAAAATGCATACTTCCCTTTATTTGTGCCTAAGAGCTTATTTGAAGCAGAAGAAAAAAATGCTGAAGGTTTTGCTAAAGAATGTGCAGTCGTTACACATTATAGATTACAAAACGATCCAGATAATCCAGGTAAATTACGAGTGGACCCTAATGCAAAGCTAGAGGAGGAGTTAGTTGTAAGACCAACTAGTGAAGCTATAATTTGGAATACATATAAAGGATGGATTCAATCTTACAGAGATTTACCTTTATTAATCAATCAATGGGCTAATGTGGTACGTTGGGAAATGCGTACGCGTTTGTTTTTAAGAACAGCTGAGTTTTTATGGCAAGAAGGTCATACAGCACATGCTACTAAAGCAGAAGCAATCACAGAAGCAGAATTAATGAATAATATATATGCCACTTTTGCTGAAAACTTTATGGCTATACCAGTAATACAAGGATTGAAAACCGAAAGTGAGCGTTTTGCAGGTGCTGATGAAACGTATTGTATTGAGGCATTAATGCAGGATGGAAAAGCTTTACAAGCTGGTACGTCTCACTTTTTAGGGCAGAATTTTGCAAAAGCATTTGATGTGAAGTTTACATCAAAAGAAGGGAAACAGGATTATGTATGGGCAACATCTTGGGGAGTGTCTACTAGATTAATGGGAGCATTAATAATGACGCATAGTGATGATCATGGTTTAGTCTTACCTCCAAATTTAGCACCTAATCACGTAGTTATTGTTCCTATATATAAGACTGACGAACAATTAGAAGCTATTACCGAAGTGGTAAATGGCATAATGAAAGACCTAAGGAGTAAAAACATTTCTGTTAAGTTTGATAATAGAGACACGCATAGACCTGGAGCTAAGTTTGCACAGCATGAATTACAAGGTGTGCCTTTAAGAATAGCAATAGGATCAAGAGATCTAGAAAATGGAACAGTGGAGCTTGCTAGACGTGATACATTAACTAAAGAGGTTGTTGCATTGGATGGTTTAATTGATAAGGTTGAAGGATTAATGACAGAAATACAAGACACTTTATTTAATAAAGCTAAAACTTACAGAGATAATCACATCACAGAAGTAGATACTTTTGAGGAATTTAAAAAAGTTTTAGAAGAAAAGGGTGGATTTATCTCTGCGCATTGGGATGGAACTGCAGAAACTGAAGATAAAATTAAAGAAATTACCAAAGCTACGATTAGATGTATGCCTTTAGAAGGAAAAATTGAAAAAGGAATTTGTGTGCTTACTGGCAGAGAATCAGCACGTCGCGTATTGTTTGCAAAAGCGTATTAATTTTTTTTTAATTTTTTTTATAAAAATTGTTGCAACACTTAAATATAGTTGTATATTTGCACCCGCAATGGAAACGTTGCTAAGTTATTTGAAAGGGTTGTAAGTTTAAAAAATATGTTTTATATTTGCGCTCTCAATAATCAAATGGCCCGTTCGTCTATCGGCTAGGACGCATGGTTTTCATCCATGTAAGAGGGGTTCGATTCCCCTACGGGCTACAATTTTTATAAAAAAATAAGGAAACAAAAATGGCAAATCATAAGTCAACTTTAAAAAGAATCAGAAGTAACGAAGCTAAGCGTTTGTTAAATAAGTACCAACATAAGACTACACGTAATGCTATTAAAAAATTACGTGAATTAGAAGACAAGAAAGAAGCTGAAGCTTTATTTCCTTCTGTAGTATCTATGTTAGACAGATTAGCTAAGAAAAATGTTATTCACACTAACAAAGCTTCTAACTTAAAGTCTAGTTTAGCTAAGCACGTAGCTGCTTTATAATTAGCTTTTAGTTTCTATAAAATTATAAGTGCTTCATTTAATGAAGCACTTTTTTTGTGCCTTATATTTTGGTAGTCTTTGTTTTTTAATGAAGATACCGTCCTTTGGTGTTGCGTTAGCGGTAGTAGTGGATAGCTTTTGGCGAGCTTGCGCTTTGAGCCAAAACTTGTAACGGATGACGCGACCTATAACCTGATCTTAAATCAGGATATAGGTAACGCCCTAAAATTAAAAACTGCTAAACTTAAGAGTTTACTTTGGTGCATAAAAAAGCCTTAACGATTGTTAAGGCTTTTTTTTTAGTTTATGTTTTTAGTGTTTAACCATTCATTGAGATTAAAAACTCTTCGTTGTTTCTGGTTTGTTTAAAGCGGTCGTTTATAAATTCCATAGCTTCTACAGGGTTCATGTCTGCAAGGTATTTACGCATTACCCACATACGTTGGATTGTGGAAGCATCTAGTAATATGTCGTCGCGACGTGTACTTGATGATGTTAAATCAATTGCAGGGAAAATACGACGGTTAGATATTTTACGGTCTAATTGTAGCTCCATATTTCCGGTACCTTTAAATTCTTCAAAGATAACCTCGTCCATTTTAGATCCTGTTTCTGTTAATGCTGTTGCAATAATAGTTAGTGACCCTCCATTTTCTATGTTACGTGCAGCTCCAAAGAAACGTTTTGGTTTGTGTAATGCGTTTGCATCTACACCTCCAGAAAGTATTTTTCCTGATGCTGGTTGTACGGAGTTGTATGCTCTGGCTAAACGTGTGATTGAATCTAATAAGATTACTACATCATGTCCACATTCTACCAATCGTTTTGCTTTTTCTAATACGATGTTAGCAATTTTTACATGCTCATGCGCTTCTTTATCAAAAGTAGAAGCAATAACTTCTCCACGCACATTACGTTGCATGTCTGTTACTTCTTCAGGACGCTCGTCAATTAGTAATATCATTTGGTATACTTCAGGATGGTTTGCAGCAATTGCATTGGCAACATCCTTTAAAAGCATTGTTTTACCTGTTTTTGGTTGTGATACTATCATACCACGTTGTCCTTTACCTATTGGTGCAAACAGGTCCATAATTCGTGTAGAAATAGTCGCTTGCTTTTCTGCAATATTGAATTTTTCTTGAGGAAATAATGGTGTTAAATGCTCAAAAGCAACACGGTCTCTAACCACATTTGGGTTTTGACCATTTATTTTGCTTACTTTAATTAAAGGGAAATATTTTTCGCCTTCTTTTGGTGGTCTTACTTGACCTAATACTGTATCTCCTACTTTTAATCCAAATAAACGGATTTGAGATTGTGATACATAAATATCATCTGGTGATGAAAGGTAATTATAATCTGAAGAACGCAAAAAACCATAGCCATCTTGCATGATGTCTAAGACTCCTTCGCTTTCTATTATTGCGTCAAATTCAAAATCTGGTTCTCTGTAACGGTTACGACTGTCTTTGTTACCGTTATGTTGGTTACCATTTTTTTGATTGTTATTTTTTTGATTCTTTTGGTTGTTATGTTTTGGTCGATTAGGTTGCTTGTTGTCACCTTGTTTATCATCTTTATTGTCGTTAGACTGCTTATTTTTTTGATGATTATGAACCGGTTTTTTTGGTTGTGGTTTAGCAGGTGCTTTTGTTGCAGGTGTTTTATCTCCAACCTCTGATTTTGCTTCTGCCTCAGGTTTTAAATCTAATTGAGGTTGCTTAGTATTGTCCTTTTGTTGTGCAGGTTTACTAACTCTAGCTCTTTTTGGTTTTTGCGTAGCTGGCTTTTTTGAAGCTTCTGTTTTAGCAGGTGCTTTTTTGACAGGTGTATCCTCTTTTTTTACTTCTAAAACAGCTTTTGGGTCTGCTGCTTGCTTATCTAGTATTTGATATACTAAATCTAATTTTTTTAATGAACGAAACTTTGAGACATTCAGTTTTTTAGCTATATCCTGCAATTCAGGTAGCTTCATTTCTTTTAATTGTGAGATTTCAAACATTGATGTTGAATTAACTTATGTGTTGATGTAATTTGAATTGATTATTTCTTGAAGAAAATAAGATATACTTCTGAAGAATTAACGTCTTGCTAGTGTGAGTGTTGCAAACCGTTACGCAATTATACAACTTTTATTTTAATTTTTTATTTAAGTACTAATGTTTATTCATTTTAATAATTGTCTAAATTTTTAATGATGTATGTTTCATTTATAATAAAAGAAACTATATTTTTGTCATTCATACCATTTGAAACTTTAATATGTTACAACGTATACAAACCATATATTTATTAATTGTTGCTGCAATTTCTGGTGGACTTATCTTTGTCTTTGAGTTATGGACAACAACTAATGAGGTTGTTGTGTTTGCAAAAGATGAGCTACTTGTTTTTGGTTTGTTTTTGGCATCAGCGTTATTAGCATTAGTTTCAATATTTAGTTTTAAAAATAGAAAGTCTCAATTTATGCTGGGACGACTTAATCAGATATTAAATTTAATTTTACTAGGATTTTTCGTGTATCGAATGCTAAATGCATCTGGAGAAGCAAATGATGTTTCAGAGAAAGGTGTTGCGATTTTCCTCCCTGTTATTTCTATCGTCTTTTTGATTTTATCAAATAGAGCCATTAAGAAGGATGAAGATCTTGTAAAATCTGTAGATCGTCTACGTTAAACCTAACATCTTAGTAGTATTAGTGCGAGAAAAAACCGAAGCGAAAGCTTCGGTTTTTTTATTTTCTTGGATATTCAATAACTTCTAGATTTTCAATTTTACCATTATCAATGGTAAAGCGTAACATGGTACGTACATTATGAAAACCATGGATGCCAATTGCTCCTGGATTCATGTGTAATAAACCTAGTTTTTTATCCTGCATTACTTTTAATATATGTGAGTGTCCACAAATAAATAATTTAGGTGGATTTTTAGTAATTTCCTCTCTTACTCTAATATTGTATCTATTTGGATATCCTCCAATGTGTGTAATCCAAACATCAACACCTTCAATAATAAACCGATTGTTTTCAGGGAATTCAGCTCTAGCTTTATCATTATCAATATTACCCCATACAGCACGAAGTGGTTTTAATGCTTTAATAGCATCTGTAACTTTAAGGTCACCAATATCTCCAGCATGCCAGACTTCGTCAGCTTGTTTGACGTGACTAAGTACAGCATCATCTATATGACTATGTGTGTCTGATAGTAGTAATATTTTTTTCATTTATACCAAAATTTTTTCGGGCGGATCTGTTTCTGCAAAAGTGCTAAACTTAAATTTATTTTTTTGTAAACTATTCTTAAAACTTTAGGCTTGGGAGTTGAAGCTTCTGTGTTTGTATTATCTTTGCTTTTTAGAATGTAAAAATACAGCTTTCTTGCGCTATTTTATAGAACTCGCTTATAACGGAACAAATTATCATGGTTGGCAAAATCAGCCCAACGCTATATCTGTGCAAGAAGTTTTAGAAAAAGCACTATCAACTATTTTAGGAGAAACTATTACTGTTATGGGAGCAGGACGTACAGATGCAGGTGTACATGCCAAACAGTTGTTTGCTCATATGGATATAGATGTTGCATTTAAAATTGACACGTTGCAGTATAAATTAAATTCTTTTTTACCTAAAGATGTGGCTATTCAGTCCATATTTAAGGTAATACCAGACGCTCATGCTCGTTTTCATGCAACTAGCAGAGCTTATGTATATAGAATTGCGTTAAGGAAAAGTCCTTTTAATTTTGATCAGACTTATTTTTTAAAACAGTCTTTAGATATTGATAAGCTTAATCAAGCAACTAAAATATTATTTGATTACACAGATTTTCAGTGCTTTAGTAAGTCTAATACAGATGTACATACCTATAATTGTGATATTATGGAGGCAAAATGGGATGTGGTAGAGGACGAAATTCATTTTACAATTAAAGCAGATCGTTTTTTGCGTAATATGGTTAGAGCAATTGTCGGTACGCTAATAAATATTGGTGTTGGTAAGTTGGAAGTTAACGACATGCATACAATAATACAATCTAAAAATAGAAGTGAAGCTGGTTATTCCGTACCTGCTAAAGGTTTATATCTAATAAAAGTTGAGTATCCTGATACTATAAAATTAAATGACTAAGACTAAAGAAAATATTTTTGATTTACAGCTATTTAAACGTTTGTTTAAATACACAAAACCTTACAGAACCGTTTTTTACGCATTAATAGTGTCTGTTTTAATTTTAGGTGCTTTAAGTATTGCAACACCTGTTTTACTTAGAGAAATTATTGACGAGCATCTTGTTAAAAAAGATTACAGTGGTTTTGTATATCTTATAATATTAATGGTTGTGCTATTGGTAGCACAAGTTTTGCTACAATTGTTTTTTATATTTTACTCGTCTTGGCTAGGATTAAAAATGGTTAAAGACATACGTGTTAAACTATTTGACCATATTTTAAGCTTCAGGATGAAATATTTTAACACCTCTTCAGTAGGTGTTTTAATAACAAGAGCTGTTACAGATATGGAACGTATTGCATCTGTTTTTGGTGATGGTTTATTTACCATTGTTAGAGATTTATTAGTTATGGTTGTTATATCTGGTGCAATGTTATATTACAACTGGCAATTAAGTTTAATTGTGTTTGTAACGTTACCAATTGTTTTATTTGCAACTAAAATTTTTCAGCGTTACATGAAACGTGCGTTTGAAGATGTACGTAATGAGGTCTCTAACCTAAATTCGTTTGTGCAAGAGCGTGTAACAGGTATGAAAATTTTACAACTGTTTACAAGAGAAGATACCGAGTATAAAAACTTTAAAGAAATTAATAATCGTCATAAAAAAGCGTGGTTAAAAACGGTTTGGTATAACTCGATATTTTTTCCGATTGCAGAATTTTTAGGATCGCTAACAACAGGTTTAGTGGTGTGGTTTGGTGGTTTAAATATTTTAGTTGAAGGTAGTAATGTTACACCTGGAGATTTATTTATGTTTATTACCATGATCCCAATGTTGTTTAGACCATTACGTCAAATAGCAGATAAGTTTAATACGCTGCAAATGGGTATGATTGCCTCAAATCGTGTGTTTAAAATATTAGATACAACATCGCATATTGATAATGCTGGAAACTTAATAGCAGATAACTTTAAAGGAGCTATTAATTTTAAAAATGTACACTTTAGTTATGTGGAGGATGAAGAAGTTTTAAAAGGGATTAGTTTTAATGTTAATGTTGGAGATACGGTTGCTATTGTTGGTGCAACAGGTGCAGGTAAAAGTACAGTTATAAATTTATTAAATCGTTTTTACGAAATCAATTCGGGTAGCATAGCAGTGGATAATGTAGATATTAAAGAGTATACATTAGTCTCTTTAAGACAGCAAATAGCAGTAGTGCTTCAAGATGTATTTTTGTTTGCAGATACCATTTTAAACAATATTACACTTAGTAATCCAAATATTACCGAAGCTGATGTGGTCAAAGCAGCTAAGGATATTGGGATACATGATTTTATAATGAGTCTTCCAAATGGTTACCATTACAATGTAAAGGAAAGAGGTGTTATGTTGTCTTCTGGACAACGCCAATTAATCTCTTTTTTACGTGCCTATGTAACTAACCCAAGTATTTTGGTATTAGATGAAGCAACGTCATCTGTGGATTCGTATTCAGAACAATTAATACAAACAGCAACAGAGAAAATTACTAAAGGTCGTACCTCTATAGTTATTGCTCATAGATTAGCAACGATCCAGAAAGCAGATAATATAATTGTTATGGATGCAGGACAAATAGTTGAGCAAGGGACACATGCCGAGTTGCTTAAAAAAGAAAATGGCTATTATAAAAACTTATACGAAGTACAGTTTTTGCAAGCAGAAAAGGTGGCTAGTTAATTTTTGATAAACCAAATAATATAGAAAAGTAATTAGTATTTAGTTGATTATATTATAATTAAGCAGAGATGCCTAATTTACTAAGCATTTTTTTTACTTTAATAATTTCTTCAGAAGATTTTAAGTAAGCCAAATCACGATGTTTTCCATTGGTTAATTGTAGTGATAATCGTTTTGCACCAAAGACTTTTTTTTCTGTCAAACTAACAATTGTTTTTGTATCAATTTTTTCTTGACTTGATTTTTTAAAAATGAAAAAATATAGGACTACTATGGATACTAATCCTAATATTAGCCAGATTATTTGCATAAAACCAATTCCGCTTTCACTAATATAAGAAATGTTAAGAATAGCGTTTAATAGGTTTAAAATCATCAAAGCTTTTATCATAAAATATTGAGACTTTAATCCATCTTTAATGTCTATGGTATTTTCTTTTTCGTTATAAATAATGTTCATTATAATTTTTAATTAAGGTGAAAACGCATAAAATGGTTGTAGAATAAAATGTTTAACAGAATAGAAATAAGACCTACTCTAAATCATCTTTCAAAATTTGAGCTAATTCAATAGTGTTTTCAAACGGAAGGAATTCGCCATTTCTAAAGCATGAAATCTGTCCAGTTTCTTCACTTACTGCAATTGCAATAGCGTCAGTACGCTCTGTAACACCAACAGCAGCACGATGACGTAATCCAAAACGTTGCGGAATGTTTTTCTCGTTGTTTACAGGTAAAATAACACGTGTTGCTTTAACAATATTATCTTGTATAATAATGGCGCCATCGTGTAGTGGACTATTTTTAAAAAAGATACTTTCTATAATTGGTTGTGTAACTTTAATATTCATTTCGTCACCTGTATTGGCTAAAAAATCAAGATTATTATTACGCTCCAAAACAATTAAAGCACCAGTTTTAGAACTGCTCATTTTATTGCAAGCAGAGATTATAGCATCAATATCTGTGGATGTACCTTGTTCTATCTTTAAAAACTTTAACTGACTTAAAAACTTGCGTCGACTAGCAAAGTTTGTAGATCCAACCATTAATAAAAACTTTCTTACTTCCTGCTGAAATACAATAATTAAAGCAATAAATCCGACACTAATAAAACCTCCTAAAATCTTGGTAAGTAAAACCATTTGTAAGGCTTCAACCGTCAAGTAAATAAAGTAGATAACCACAATACCAATAAAAATATTAATGGCTACAGTCCCTTTAACTAGCTTGTACACGTAATAAAGTAGCAGTGCAACAAGCACAACATCTATCATGTCAATCCAACTAAATTTTAAAATGTCTTTAAATATTTCCAACGAAAAGCGGTTTTTGTAAAATTAGTAAAATTGGGTTAAAAGATCTGCTCGATTTTATTAATAACGGTTCTTTCATTTTTTAAACGCATTAATTTTGATTTTATAGATATGTAATCTTGGAAACTTAAATTTTTATTGAAAAGTATTTGAACATTGTAAAAGTCGCCTCCATGATCCTTGTCGTCAAGATTAAACACGTTAAGTTTTTCTTTTAGATAATTATTCAATTGATTCAAATTCGTTTCTCCTGAAATAATAAAAGAATTTATAGTAATGTCTTCAAGGCTATTGATAATAAGATTTATGTCAAATGAGTTATCATCTATTTCAATATCTTCAGAATTAGTTTCAGAGTAATTTAAACGATAAACAACTTCAGTAAAATCAATAAAGCCTAAATTTTTAATACTAGTATCATTACAAGTGTAATAATTTCTAGCTTTTTCATTTTTATGCATGGTTGCATTACGCTTCTTCTCTTGTAGTTTTATTATAGATGGTAACGCTTGTTCTAATGTTAAGCGCTTGTCAACGTTTACTAACCAGTTAGTAGAAATAATTAAGTTTTTTCGGTTTAACTCAACACTATCTTGTTTGGTTTCATCATAAAAAATATAAGCAGGAGAGACGTCTAAAATCTGAGTTATTTCTGCATTTTGTATTTCTGGTAGTTGTATTACTTTTTCGTTTCCGCAAGAAAAAAATAAAAATAGTACAGTAATAAATATAAATCTGTTAAGCATGTAATTTGTTATATAGTGTGATACATTCTTTAGCTTCTTTTACATCGTGCACACGCAAAATTTTAGCTCCTTTTTGTAGTGCAATCACGTGTAAAGCGGTTGTTCCGTTTAAAGCATTTGCTGCTGTAGTATCTAAGGTTTTGTAAATCATAGATTTTCTGGATATACCTGCTAATACTGGCAATTCTGCAATATTTAATAATTCAAACTTACTTAAAAGTTCAAAATTTTGTTCTAAAGTTTTAGCAAAACCAAAACCAGGATCTAAAATTAAATCTATAATACCCAATTCGCGCGCTTTGGCGATACGTTCTGAAAAATAAAAATTAATATCCTTGATTAAGTTGCTGTATTGGGTTAGTGTTTGCATAGTTTGTGGTGTACCACGCATATGCATCATTATATATGGGACTTGTAAGTCGGCAATAGTTGGTAGCATGTTGTCATCTAATAAACCTGCCGAAATATCATTAATTAAAGCAGCACCTTCAATAATAGTTGCTTTTGCTACTTGACTTCTAAAGGTGTCCACAGATATTATAATATCTGGAAAATGACTAACCAAAAGTTTTATTATTGGTACAATGCGTTGCAATTCTTCGTCTTCACTTACAAATGGCGCATTTGGTCTTGAGCTGTAAGCACCAACGTCAATAAACGTGGCACCTTCATTTAGCATGTTTTCTACTTGTTTTATTATTGAAGTTTCATCTTTATAACGTCCACCATCAAAAAAAGAATCTGGTGTTACATTTAAAATACCCATTACTTTTGGAGTACTTAAATCTATAAGTTTGCCTTTACAATTTATTGTCATTGATACACTTAAATATGGTGTTGGGATAACGTTAGTAAAACTTTAAACCCTAAACCTTGAACTTTAAATAATTTTATGCGAAATTTACGCAAAATTCAATTAGAGTTTATCAAATATGCAAGATACTTCAAAACAATACGATGCTGTAATAAAAACCTGTCGTGACCTTTTTATTAATAAAATGACAGATTATGGTAGTGCATGGCGAATTTTACGTTTACCATCATTAACCGATCAAATTTTTATAAAAGCACAACGTATTAGAGGTTTGCAACAAAACGATGTGCGTAAAGTTGACGAAGGTGAGCAAAGCGAATTTATCGGGATTATCAACTATTGTATTATGGCATTAATACAACTCCAAAAAGGTGTGGTAGAGCAGCCAGATTTGGAAGTCGAAGAAGCGACTGTTTTATATGATGAACAAGTAAAAGCAACAAAGCAGTTAATGCAGGACAAAAACCATGATTATGGAGAGGCTTGGAGAGACATGCGTGTTAGTAGTTTAACCGATTTAATTTTACAAAAATTATTACGTGTTAAGCAAATTGAAGATAATTCAGGAAAAACAATAGTAAGTGAAGGCATTGATGCTAATTATCAAGACATGATTAATTACGCCATTTTTGCAATGATACATTTAACAGAACAATAAAATTGCTTTTGCAATTTGATATTTATATATAGTTATGAAATACATAGTCGGTTTTTTAAGAATATTTGTTGGTATATTTTTTATTATTTCAGGATTTATAAAGCTTAATGATCCAATCGGATTTGCTTTTAAATTAGAAGAATATTTTGGGCCAACCGTTTTAGATTTACCATTTTTTATTCCTTATGCTTTAGGGATTTCAATAATAGTAGTCGTTTTTGAGGTGCTTTTAGGTATATTTTTAATTATTGGATATAAACCTAAATTTACAATTTGGAGTTTATTATTAATGATAATATTCTTCACATTTTTAACCTTTTACTCAGCCTACTTTGATAAAGTAAAAGACTGTGGTTGCTTTGGTGATGCCATGAAAATGGATCCATGGGAAAGCTTCGGTAAAGATGTTTTTCTATTAGTTTTAATTTTAATTATTTTCTTTGGAATAAAATACGTTAAGCCATTTTTTGGTAAACTAGCTACCACTATTTTGTCTTTATTAAGTTTTATAGCTTGTTTAGGTTTTGCTTACCATGTGTTAATGCATTTACCAAGTATTGATTTTAGACCATTTAAAATAGGAAACAACATTACAGATAACATGATTGTGCCAGATGATGCACCACAACCAGTAATTGAGTATACGTGGACGTTTAATGAAAATGGTACAGAAAAACAATATATAACAGACGGTTCATACCCTGAATCTCCAGGAGAATATCTTACAGTGACAACAAAAACAATATCGGAAGGTTATGAGCCACCAATACATGATTTTTCAATTGAAAAAGATGGTGAGGATTTTACTCAGGACATCCTAACGCGACCAAATGTACTATTGGTAGTTAATTACAATTTAGCAAAATCTGAAAGTGATGGTTTAGTGGCTGTAAAACAAATTACAGACAAAGCAATCGCAAATGGTTATGATGTTATTGGATTAACAGCATCTGGTCCAGATGAGGCAAATGGTGTAATCTCAAATTATAAATTAGGTTTTGAGTATTATTTCTGTGACGAGACTGCTTTAAAAACAATCATCCGTTCTAATCCAGGATTATTAAAATTAGAAAAAGGGACCATCATCCAAAAAGTACATTGGAATGATATTGATCAATTAGAACTACCAAAAGTAGATAGACCAGCACCTAAGGTTATAGATGATGGAACAGCACATGTAGTTGATGATAAAGTTTTAAATAAAGAAGCGTTTGAAGCTTTACAGTTAAGTGAGGATCAAATTGAAAAGGTATCTGTTTTTAAAGGAGCTTCAGAGGTTAAAACGGTTATTGATTCAATAAACACAGCTACTGGTAAAAATTACACAAGTATTGTAAAAATTGTAACAAAAAAAACAGAATAACATAACTTCTATTGATTTGTAAAGCATAAGCAAATTATATCTAGAAACACATTAATTTGTAAAACAGTAAAACAACGTATTTAAAATAAATATACCCACTGATAACATACCTTCTAAATAAAACAGGTTACGCATTACTTACATTATTTGGTGTAATAACCGTTATATTCTTATTATTTAGTGTACTTCCAGGAGATCCAGCACAAATGATGTTGGGTCAAAATGAGGATAGTCAGCAACTAGCAATTATCAAAAAAAAATACGGTTTTGATAAGCCTGTTGCTACGCAATATTTGTATTATTTAAACGATTTGTCTCCAGTATCATTTCACTCAAAAACAGAAGGTGACTACACCTATTTAAGTCAAAATAAATACGCAGCAACACAACTATTTGCAATTGGCAATACTACAATGGTTGTTAAATTTCCATACCTACGCGAGTCTTTTACAAAGCAAGGTAAAAAAGTAAGCCAAGTATTATCAGAGACGTTACCCAATACGTTTGTATTGGCAGTTTCAGCAATACTAATCGCAATCTTTTTAGGTGTTATATTAGGCGTGGTTTCTGCATTAAAAAAAGATACTTTTTTAGATAAAACCATTCAAATATTAAGTACCTTAGGTATGAGTGTACCATCCTTTTTCAGCGCCATATTATTTGCATGGTTATTTGGATTTGTATTGCATAAATACACCAATTTAGAAATGACAGGAAGTCTTTACGAGTTGGATGATTTTGGCGAAAAAATGCACGTAAAATGGAAAAACTTAATCCTACCAGCAATCGTATTAGGGATAAGGCCATTAGCAGTCGTGATACAATTAATGCGCAACTCCCTATTAGAAGTACTTAATCAAGATTATATCAGGACAGCCAGAGCAAAAGGATTATCAGAGTTTCAGATTATTAAAAAACACGCTATTAAAAACGCATTAAACCCAGTAGTGACTGCAATTTCAGGTTGGTTTGCAAGTATGCTAGCAGGCGCAGTGTTTGTGGAGTATATTTTTGGTTGGAACGGATTAGGAAAAGAAATTGTAAACGCACTTAACACCTTAGATTTACCTGTAATTATGGGATCTGTGTTAATAATAGCCTTACTATTCATAATAATTAATATTTTTGTAGATATAATATACACTTGGTTAGATCCAAAAGTTAAATTAGAATAAAACGTAACGTCATGAGAAAAAACATAGTAGCCGGAAACTGGAAAATGAATAACGATTTACCACAATCAGAAGCATTAATTTCAGATTTAAAAAGACAAACAAAAACATCTAATGCAGAGGTTATGATTGCGCCAACATTTACCAACTTATGGCATGCTTTTGAAGCTACAAGACATGACGATATCGAGGTTATTGCACAAAACATGCACTTCGCAGAAAATGGCGCATACACAGGAGAGGTAAGTGCAGACATGCTTAAAAGCGTAGGTATCCAAACAGTAATTTTGGGTCACTCAGAGCGTCGTGCATATTTTAACGAAGACGATGCTATTTTAGCTAAAAAAGTAGACCAAGCCTTATCTAAAGACTTACGCGTAATTTTCTGTTTTGGAGAAGAACTTGCAGACCGTAAAGCAGCAAACCACGAAGCAGTGGTAGAAAGTCAAATCAAAAACGCATTGTTTCATTTAGACGCATCAGCATTTAAAAATATCGTGTTGGCTTATGAGCCTGTATGGGCAATCGGAACAGGAGAAACAGCAAGTCCAGAACAAGCACAAGACATGCACAAATTTATCCGTAAAACATTAAACGACAAATACGGTAACCAAGTTGCAGATGACATGACTATCCTTTACGGAGGGAGTGTAAAACCAGCAAACGCCAAAGAAATTTTCTCAAAACCAGACGTAGATGGTGGATTAATTGGTGGAGCAGCCTTAAAAGCCGAAGATTTTTACGCAATCGTAAATGCCTTTTAAATAACAATAAAAATTAAAATAATTTGGGCGTTACCACAAGGGTCGCGTCTTCCGTTATATCTTTTTTTGCCATATGTGGCAGCAAAAAAAGGATGCCACTACAACCGCTAACGCAGGCTAATCTGCAAAATACAGTACAAATTATAATGTCAAATATTATTTACATAGGGTATTACTTTAAAGTGCAACCCATGCAACCAGGAACAGAAATCCTGATAGCAGAACTAGGTTACGCAGGATTTGAAAGTTTTGTAGAAACCGAAGAAGGGGTTACAGCATACATTCAAAAAGAAGAATATAACGCTTCCATTTTGGACGATATCCAAATATTAAAGTCAGACGAGTTTGAAATTACCTATACCTTTGACGAGATTGAGCAAACCAATTGGAACGAAGAGTGGGAGAAAAACTTTAACCCAATAGTGGTTGATGATATGTGTGCAGTACGTGCACCATTTCATGATAAGTTTGACACACAATACGATATTATCATCGAGCCAAAGATGAGTTTTGGAACCGGACATCATGAAACCACACACATGATGATACAACATATCCTTAAAAACGATTTTGAAGGTAAGTCTGTTTTAGATATGGGATGCGGTACAGCTGTTTTAGCAATACTAGCAGAGATGAAAGGAGCAAAACCATTAGATGCAATAGATATAGACAACTGGTGCTACTTAAATAGCTTAGAAAATGTGGAGCGTAACAATTGTAAACATATTTCTGTTTATGAAGGTGAAGCAGCACTTTTAAAAGATAAAAAGTACGACACTATTATTGCAAACATTAATCGTAACATTTTATTAAATGACATCGCAGTATATTCTAAATGTTTGGATGCAAAAGGCACCTTGTTTTTAAGTGGTTTTTACCAAGAAGACATCCCAATGATAGAAAAAGAGTGTAATAATAATCAACTTTTTTTAAAGGATACATTAACCAAAAATAATTGGGTTGCACTTAAGTTTGAGAAGCAGTAAAATTGCTTAAAATCACAATTATCGATTAAATACATAAAATTTTAACAATTTTATTAAAAATAAACAGAGTCCTGTGGTTAAAACCTCAGGATTCTTCTTTTTTAAACAATTATCTTTGACCTGATAATTATCTCACATAAGATTAATAGCAAAATATCCTTAAACTAATATTTTAAGATTGTGTGAAACATTTTACGTAAAGCAAACCATTTATTAATTTAAAATTCAACCAAAAATGAAGAAAATTAAATTTATGGCTTTAGCTAGCCTATGTTTTATTCTAGGATTACAATCATGTCAAAAAAACGAAGACACGATTATAGACGAAGAAGTTGCAACAAGAGAAGTGTCTGCAGAGCTTTTAGCTAAATTGGCAAAAGCACAAATTAATACCGACAATGCTAAAATAGTAGACTTCATGCTTCCTGATGGTTCAACTAAAGAAATGATTGAAGTTGAAGGTGATCTTTTTATGAGCGAAGAAGACATTTTAAACTTAGATGATGATGCTTCAGCATCAGAGCGAAATTATCGTACAAATAATTTAGTGTCACAGGGTAAAACCATTACTATTATTGGATATACAGGTGGTAGTAATGCCTTATCAACCAAAGAGAGAACTGCTTTGCAATGGGCTGTTGATAATTACAATGCGCTAAGCGGAGTTTCAATTTCATTTCAATTATCATTTGGGACTAATTACTCTTCAAAAGATATGGTAGTATATCATAATCCTAGTCAATCTGGAGCAGGAGGATCTGCAGGTTTTCCAAGCAATGGTAATCCGCATAAATTTGTTCAAATTTATGGTTTAGACAACTATGATACTAATGTTGTGGAGCATGTTATTACGCACGAAATTGGTCACTCCATAGGTTTTAGACACACAGATTGGTTTAATAGAGCTAGTTGTGGTCAAAATCAAAATGAAGGAGCAGGATCTATTGGTGCAATAGATTTAGGAGGTAATAATCCAGAGACATCTGTTATGCTAGCATGCTTTAGTAGTGGAGAGGATGGCGAGTTTGGAACTGACGATATCAATGCACTTCAAATTATGTATTAAAAGTAATATGATATAATTTACAAAAGACTTCTGTGACGACAGAAGTCTTTTTTTATATCTAATATTTTTTTACTTTTATAAAAAAAAATAGTACGTATGAGTACAAAAGAAAAAATACAAGAAGAACACGAGGTAAGTACCTTAGAACAACCTAATAATGAAATTGTTGTTTATAATGACGATGTTAATACGTTTGATCACGTCATAGATACTTTAATTTATGCTTGTGACCATACACCAGAACAAGCAGAGCAATGTACAATTTTGGTACATTATAAAGGACAATGTACAGTTAAGACTGGAGCCTATAAAGAATTAGAACCACGATGTACAATGTTATTAGAAGCAGGATTAAGTGCTGAAATAATTTAAAAAAAAAGAGTCTTTAATTTTAAAGACTCTTTTTTTTTGTTGTAATTACTTTCGTTTGCACGTGTTTATACCTAATATGGTATAAAGTGGACAAAAATTGATAAAGCTGGTTATTAAAAATATTATTGCAATACCCATTAAAACGTAAGCTAGAGTTCCGGTAATAACATTTAGATAATACAATAGTGCAATTAGTACAGCAACTAATACTCTTAAGCTTTTATCTAAAGCTCCCATATTTTTTTTCATAATAAAAGGTGTTAAGTATCTAAATGTAAGTATAAGTCATAAAAAAAGCAAGCTATAGTAGCTTGCTTTTTTTTTCGTGACCTCGACTGGATTCAAACCAGTAACCTCTTGAGCCGTAATCAAGAAAACGGTTATTTGTCTATTACATGAGTTTTATTTGTTTATTAATGTTTATAAGGGTTTTGCTGGATTGTTTATATGTCTTTTAATAATCTTTAATAGTTTATTAATGATTTTTTTCTGCAAATATTCTGCAAATGATTACTTTTGTAAAAAGCAAAAACAATGAGTGATTCTACAAAAGTAGCGACGGACAATTATAAAATTACAGTTAGATTAGATAATCGTCGTAAAAAGGATAGTGGTAAATATCCGGTGAAGTTAAGGGTGTATGATAAGAATATACAAAAGGAGAAATGGTATTCATTAGATATTGATCTAACAGAAGCTGATTTTTCTAATATTTGGATAAATTCAGCAAACAAATCATTAAGAGGTGCTAACAAAGAATTAAGACTTAAACTTCAATCAATTGAAACTAGAGCAAATGAAGAAGCTAAACAAATAACCTTTTTTGATTTTGAAAGTTTTGAAAATAGATTGTTCAGGAAAGCTACTGATAAAAATAGTGTAAAATATTATTTTGACTCCATTATTGACAGCAAAATTAAAGACAATAAAATTGGTACTGCTGAAAGTTATAGATACACACTGGGATCATTAGGCGAGTTTAGTCAACAAAAAAAAGGATATAGTATAGATAAACTTACTTTTAGTTTAATTAATGTAAAGTGGTTAAAAGATTATGAAAATTATATGCTAGAGAAAGGAAAGAGTTATACCACTATAGCAATATACACTAGAACTTTAAGGGTTGTCTTTAATAACGCAATTCAGAATAATGATATTAGTGACGATATTTATCCCTTCGGAAAAAATAGGTATAAAATTCCTAGAACTAAAAAAGTTAAAAAAGCGTTGAATTCGGAACAGTTAAAAGTACTTTTCAATGCAAAAACTTTAAATGATAATGAAGAAGTTGCCAAGGATTTTTGGTTTTTTAGTTTTGCATGTAGTGGAATGAACATTAAAGATATTGCACTTTTAAAATATTCTGATTTAGAAGAAGATAAGTTTACTTATTATAGAGCGAAAACATTTGATAAATCTGCTGAAAAAACTGCTATTATTAACTATTTGACTGATTTTACTAAAGGTGTTATCGATAAATATTCAAATGATGATCATTCAGGTTATGTTTTTAAAATTGTCGATAATAGTGATGATATTTTAACACAACATAAGAAAATTAAAAATTTTACACGATATATTAATGATCATATTAAGAGGGTGGCAAAAGCAAACAATTTGCCTAATGATATATCAACATATTGGGCAAGACATTCTTTTGCTACAAATTCATTAAGAAAAGGTGCAAGTATGGAATTTATAAGTGAAGCTTTAAATCATAGCGATTTAAGTGTGACAAAAAACTATTTTGCAGGTTTTGAGGATGAAGCTAAGAAAGTGTTTGCAAATTCAATTATGGACTTTTAAAGAATTAAATTAATGAATAAATATTTTTTCAACGTTGATAAGACTACGTTTGAGAGTCTTACTATCAATTCAATCGATGACTTAGATCAAATTTTTAATACTTCCGGAGTAGCAAGAGAGGAAGATGTACATTCTTTAATTAAAAAATATTTAGCTGATGATGAAAAATATGATCAATGGATGCAATATATCATGCAGTCGATTCATAATTCAATACCCAAGGAGATTATTGGTAAATGTAATTTTTGTAATGGAGACAGTATAAATGAAAGTGATAAGATCTGTTTGCAGTATTATAATAAAGCGGAGACTGAAATACTTATTGCTGCTTATTTTTTTATTATATCTATTCATAACAATACAGAGGTTTTTAGTTCAGAATTAGTTTTGCAAGATTTAGCATTTCAGTTTTTTAAATCTTTGGAATATGAAAAAGGTATGGTTACTTTTAATTATAAAAAATTTTACGATTATTTTTCTATTTGTACAATGGAAATTCTCCGTAGTATTTTTAAAAGCATGGATACATTAGATTCGTTAGATCTTATTAATGATTTAAAAGAAGAATTAAATTTTGAAATTTTACGCGCGAAATTACAAGGCTTGGTTTCAGACGACTTTTTTGAGCCTCATAAAACATTTTTAAACAGTCAAATCACGTATTTTAAGAATAAATCCGATTTCGATAGTAAGCTCACTAAAATAATAGAATCCAAAGAAGATGTTGTTATTAATAATAGGTTGTCTTTATTAATTGATATATGGAGTGTTTCGGCAAAGTTATCTTTATCTGAAGTATTAAGAATTGGATTAGAAAATAAAATTTGGGATGAAGATTATAACATAATTACAAAAAGAAACAGTATTTATGGTAGTGGAAAAAGCTTATTAAGTAGTCTTGCTGTTGCTTTAAGGCATACTGCATATCCAGACAGTATTGATTATAAAAAAATAGGACAAGCATTTTGTAAAGCTTTTAATATTTCTATTAACGAAAACACAAAAGAGCCATACAAATCATTTACAACAGGAAATCCAAAATATATAAAACAATTTAAAAGATTATTAAAGATATAGGCTGTTTAAAATTCGTGAAAATTCTACGTTAAAAAAAGTTTTAATAATTTGTACTTGTTTTATGTGGTTTTATTTCGTTCGTGAAAATTCGTAAAAATTCCAATTTCTGAATAGAAGGAGATTGCGTTATTATTAACTTTAAAATAGCGTGAAATGATTTCATTCGAAAAAACACAACAAGATGTCGCAGAAGTAAAAAAAGACATTAAAGAATTAAAAGCTTTATTGCTACAAAAAGCAGAATTAAAGCAGCAATCAGATGACCCAAAAACTATTGACGAAATAGCCATTTTTACGGGTTACACCAAGCCAACTATTTATGGGTATTGTCAAAAAAATGAAATTCCATACCACAAGAAGAATGGTAGATTATTCTTTTTTAAATCAGAGATAATAGAATGGATTAAGCAAGGAAAAATCAGAACTATAAGTGAAACTGAAGCAGAGGTAGATTCTTATTTGTCTAAACGTTCTAAAAGATTTAAATAATGAAGAATCAAGAACTTAATATCGGAAAAGCAATTGATTTTGATTTTAATAAGAGTTATTCAGAGTTTCCTTTTGATGTATTTCCAATCTCAATTCAAAACTTAATTCAAAACGCAAGCAATACTGTTGGCTTTAATAAGGAATATTTAAGTGCAGGTATATTATCAACTTGTGCAACAGCTATAGGTAACGATACCAAACTGTTTAATGGTTCTTGCACCAGTAAACCAATATTGTGGTTAGCAATTATAGGTAGAAGTGGAATTGGTAAGTCGCATCCTATAGAGTTTTCTAAACAACCGATAGAAAATAAAGACAAACGTGCTTATGTTGATTTCAAAGATTTGTTAAAGGATTTTGAACAACAAGAATCTAAAGGTAGCAAGCCTAGGTATAGTAAACATATTTTAAAAGATTTTACACCTGAGAAATTAGCAGATACATTGCAGTATAATGAAAAAGGTGTTTTAATTTTTAAAGACGAACTGATAGGTTGGATAAATAGCTTTGATCAATATAAAAAAGGAGGTGATCAACAGTTATATTTAGAATTGTATAATGGGGGAACTCTAACCGTAGATAGGGTTACAAAAGAACCGATAAGGGTTGAAGAGACAAATGTCAATATAATCGGCGGTCTTCAACCTAAAGTGCTTAAAAAATTGGCGGAAAATAACAGAGATGATGATGGATTTTTAGCAAGATTTTTATTTGTCTATCCTGCCAATCCGCAACCGTTTATGTTTACGGGTAATCATATAGAAGAACTGCATGTACAAAATTATTCAAAATTAATTAATAATCTATATGAAGCACCTTCACGAATTTTGAGAGTGTCAAAAGCCATACGTGATGTTTACATAGATTGGCAGCATGAAAAAGTAAAAGAATATCATGATGATGATCTTGAAACTTTAATACAAGCTAAACTTCAAACTTATGTATGGAGATTTGCGCTTATTTTAGAATGTATTACTCAATCAACAACTCATAATTATTCAGAAAATATTTCAATCAAAAGTCTAAAAGATGCGATAATACTTGCTGAATATTTTAGGTTAAATGCATTTAAGGTCAACGATCGTATGCTGGTAACTAACCCATTAGACGAGTTGCCTTTAAATAAATTGGACTTATATAAAGAGTTGCCAGTTGAATTTAAAAGAATTGATGTTTTACCTCTATTTGACCAGTTTAAAGTAAAAGGTGGATCAATAAATAGGTTTCTAAAATCTAATTTATTTACAGTTCCAAAGTACGGTTGTTATAAAAAAAAATATATCTAGTGGAAACTCGGTAAACTCGGCAATTTAAAAGTTAAGTGTTTGTTTTTTAAGCTTGTATGAGTTTTTTTAGTTTTCCAAGATTACCATGTTAGCCAGTTTAAAATTTCCTCTAAGCCTTTAATTGTAGTGTAGTTTACCAAGTTTACCGCTTTGCCTAATAATTAATTAATGTTATGAATTTTCCCTACGTATTTGATAATTCTAGTAAAAAGTATCTTTGCCCAAATTGTGGTAAAAAAAGAATGGTGTGTTATTATGATATTAAAACAAAACAACGATTACCTTTAAATTATGGTAAATGTGATAGAATCACTGAATGTGGTTATTTTTCTTATCCATCCTTTAAGCTATATAAGAATGAAATTCAGGAATATTGCTATACACCTCCTAAAGAAGAGTCCTATATTGATTATAGTTTAGTTTCTGGAAGTGTAAGAAATTTTAAAAAAAATAATTTTATTCAGTTTCTTAAAACCATATTCAATAATGATCAAATAAAGGAAGCTATTAGTAAATATTGTATTGGCACATCTAAGTTATGGGGAGGCAAAGGAGCTACTGTTTTTTGGCAGATTGATAAAAATGAAAACGTAAGACATGGAAAAATAATGCTATACGACATTGAAACTGGTAAACGTCAAAAAAATCAAAATGGGAAGCCTTTTATCCACAGCGTAAAGAACTTATTAAAATTAAATGATTTTAACTTAAAACAATGTTTATTCGGTTTGCATTTAGTTAATGAATCGATATCAAAAACTGTAGCTTTAGTTGAATCTGAAAAAACAGCTATAATAATGAGTATTTATAAACCAGAGTATTTATGGTTGGCAACTGGGTCTGAAAGTGGATTTAAATATGATTACTTAAAAGATATTAAAAACTATAAAATAATAGCATTTCCAGATAAATCAGAATACAATAAATGGTTGGATAAATCATTAGCTTTAAATGATATTGGTTTTAATATTAGTGTAAGTGACTATGTAGAGAATTTAGACTGTGTAAAAGGAACGGATTTAGCAGATGTTTTCTTAAAACAAGTTAAAGAAAGAGAGGAGGGTTTTAAGGGTTATAGTAGTAAGAGTGAATCAAAAAATGAAACGAAAATTTTAAAGTCAAATACCGACTTAACTGTTTCTAAGTTAATAAAGACCAATCCTAATCTTATCGAGTTAATAACATGTTTTGATCTTAAGGATGTTAATGGCAATAATATTTTAATTTAAAAAAAGTTGTCTTTGTTTTAGTTTTTGTTGTTTAGGTGTTTGAATTATTAATAATGTTTACGCCATCTACATAAGTCTTGTAGGTTAATGCTTTTTATCTTGAATTTACGCACAAAAACAAGGCGAAAACAAGGAAAAAATAGCGCAATATTAAAGTAATATTAATGCGCTTACTAACTCCAAACTTATAGGTTAAGTATAAGGTAAAATATAGTCAAAAGTAATGCATGTCTGCAAAATTACTACCATCTTATAATGCTAATTATATTTATATGCAAAAAGAAACTTCAAATTTAATGAGGTGATTTGTTGATTGTTATATTGATTTCTAACAAATCATATTTGCTATTCTTTTGGATATCAATAATGTATAATGTGGTTGCTGTTTGTTTGTTTGTTTGTTTGTTTGTTTGTTGTTTATAGGTTAAGTGTGAGGCAAAATATAGGCAATAGTAACGTAGGTATGCAAAATTATTAAAAACGATCTGTAAATTACTGCGCAAAAATAACGCAGTATAAATCAAAATTACTGCCTGTTACGTTTCTAGGTATAAATTTCTAAGCAATGTTTAAAGCAAAATATAGGCAAAAGGGTTGCATTCTTACAATATTATATATGCACAATTTGCAATTACTACGCAAAAACTATGCAGTAATTGAGCAAAATTACTGCCTTGCCATAATACTAATTATATATTTTTAGACAAAAAGTAAGCTCAAACTTAATGAGGCTATTTGCTGTTTGTTTGGTGAAGCATATAAAATCGGTTTTTTTTAAGTCTTGTAGTTATTAATAATGTTTTACGTGGTTGCTGTTTGTTTGTTTGTTTGTTTGTTTGTTTGTTTGTTTGAGGTGTTTGGTAATTATTTATATTTTAATAAATATAACTTTAAGTCATTAGTTTTTATGCCCTAATTACCTACTTGTAATATAACATAAAACAACGGTAAAAAGTAAATGAGGGAATCCACAATACTTAATCAAAATATATATCTATTTTTATAAACTTTAAAAAACTAAACGATTCTAAATGTCAGAAGAACAAAAAAACTACTTGAAAAACAATTATGGGCTATTGCCAACCTATTACGTGGCAAAATGGATGCAGACGATTACAGAAACTACATCTTAGGCTTTATATTCTTTAAATATCTTTCAGAGAAGTTACACTTATACGCTAATAAAATATTAGCACCAGATGATTTAACCTATGAGCAGTTAGATGAAAATTCTGAAAATGGTAAAATATATGTTGAAGCTGTTAAAAAAGCCTGTGTAAAAGAATTAGGTTACTTCTTAAAACCAAGCGAATTATTTACATCTATTGCTCAAAAAGGAAACAACCTTTCAGAAATAGTAACCAATGATAATGATGAAGCAAAACAATTCTTTATCATTGAAGATTTAGAGCGTATTCTTACCAATATAGAGCAAAGTACAATAGGTACAGAATCAGAAGACGATTTTGTAAAACTATTTGAAGATTTAGATTTAACTTCTGGAAAGTTAGGAAGAACTGTAAAAGCTCAAAATGAAACCATTGCAAAAATTATTACGCATTTAGATGAAATTGATTTTAGATTAGAAGATAATGATAGCGATTTATTAGGGGATGCTTACGAGTTTCTAATTGGACAGTTTGCTGCAAGTGCTGGAAAAAAAGCAGGTGAATTTTATACACCTCAAGAAGTATCTACCATATTAGCAAAAATTGTAACTACTCGTAAAAAGCGTTTAAAATCTGTATATGACCCAACGTGTGGTAGTGGCTCGTTGCTATTACGTGTAGCTAAAGAAGTAGATGATGTCGGTATGTTTTACGGTCAAGAATTAAACCGTACAACGTACAACTTAGCACGTATGAATATGATATTACACGATGTAAATTATCGTAAGTATACTTAAAACAAGCAATTAATTATACATGTTGTTGGCATTAGTTTTTATTCATTTTCAACCCAATTCTCCCATTCATAAAATTCAACTTCTCCATTATTTGCTTCTTCAATGAACTTTTCAAATCGTTCAATTTCATTTTGAGTTATTGGATTATTTTCTAAATCTGAAGGATTATCTCTATTTTTTGACAACTCAAATAAGAAATTAATTGTCTCAATATATTTTTCTAAAGAAATTGAGATTAAGTCAGGTTCCCAATCTCCTTGACCGTGCATTGCAGTATAAATTTTTCCATCTTTCAGGTCAACAAAATGTGGCTCTCCTAAATCATCTCTACTTATTACAATCCAATTTTCATTCCAATCTCCATCTTTTCCTCCAGTCAGTGATTTTCCATTTGGGTCAATACTGTAACCGAGTTGAAATTCAGAAAGTGTTTCAGTCGTTGCAAAATTCAATTCACTATAACCTAAAGATAAATTGTCAGATTTTAAACTATCGATTTTAATTTTCAATTCTTCTATTTTCATTACTGATTTTCATAATTAAGGCCAACGTCTCGGCTATGGTTGGTACGGGATTAAAAAGCGATTAATTTCCGATTAAGCACTTAGCCAAAACTTTTTATTTTGTTTTATCTTTTTTGCTCTAAAGCCAAATCAAAAGATTTGGCGGACTTTATAAAAATACACTAATCTTTGAGTTAAGCACCAAAATCCGTATTAATTATAGCCATTGTTGGCAGTAGTGTTTTCTATGTTGTGTTTATTATTATTTTTCCAGTAAGATACATACTATGCCAAGTTGCAAAAGTCAGCTCGAACTTAAAGCGATTATTAAAATTTGTCAAATTGATTTTGTAATGAGATTTTTCAAACTGAATTTCTTCTCTCCATCTTTTGCATATTTCGTCAATTAATGGTCGTGATTTAATACTCTTGTCTTGAATTTCACATTCGACTACCAACATTTGAGTTTTATTTGATAATGATTTTGTGAATTTCAGGTTGTTTATTTGGCTAATATCGTTTAATCCGTATTCAAAATCTGTAATGAATCCTTCTATGTTTTGAGAGTCATACGGTCTACAGTCTTTTGGAATCTCATCAAAAAAACTATTGAAATCCCAATAATTAAAATCGGGTCTTAGAATTTTAGTGATTTTTCCTCGTGCTACTGTTCTTGCGCCTTCTCTGGTTTCAAATTCTTTACCAATATAAAACTGTCCAACGTGAAAGTCAGAACTTAAAGTTTGAAGCTTAACTTGAACTATTTCGCCAGGATTACAAACTTCTTTATTTATAAATTCTTGAGGAGCATCCCAATCTCTTTTATCATAATAAAATTGTCCACGATAGCCAGATTTTACATAACTTTTTCGACCACCCTCTTTTTCGGTTAAATAGTATAATTCAGCTTCAAGTTCAGGATTAGGAAGTTTATATTTTTCTTCTGACATACTATTAGGTATCGATTTGTGCATTACTGCCAACGTTGATGTGTAAGGAACGTTGCGTGTTTGAGTGCGAGGATTTTCCGAAGGAAAATCAGATGCTAGCAAACAAAGCAACGACCTTTGGTTTAAACTAAAATAAGCAATGTTTTTTACACGGTGTTGGCAATAGTTTTTAATTCATACTTTCAATTAATGTTTCAAAAATTGGTACTTGAAATTCATCTTCTAATATTTCAGTTCTTTCTATTTCGATTGCTTTCAATGTTCGCTTGCTCCAAGGTGTATTTATTTTCATTATTAATGGGATAGAGTTTGTTATTACCAAATAATCGTACCAAAAGTCATATTTATGATTCTTATATATTTCTGCATTCAGTATTAGTTCATTTGAATAAGCATAGAATATTTGTCCAGCGTTAAGCTGAAAACCGACTGCACTGCATTTCATTCCTAAATGTTCAATTTTTGTAGTATCACGCTTCACAACATGAACAATTTCGTCGAGTCGTTTGGTTGAGTCAGTCCATGAGGCAAAGTCATCATTTTCAGAATAAGTGTATATTCTGTTCTCATTCGGATTATATAATTCGATTTCTTTTTTTCCATTTATTTCTGCAACGAACTTATATTTATTTCCTTTGAAATAATGTTTTTCAATATAGGTTGTGTCTGTATTTGAATAGAAAATACTATCAGATACTATTTTGGGGTTAGGGTTTGAATATTTTACTTTATAAGTTATAATTCCCTCAAAATTTTGAGCAGAACAATTAATTCCGATTAGAATTAGTAAAATTAAAGTAACTTTTTTCATGTTCAAATTATTGCCAACGTGTTTGTGTATGCTTTGTTGCGTTGGTTTAGCGTAAATTT
>TARA_R110000751_G_scaffold93282_2_pt1 | contig 30213 bp, 14 predicted proteins | sample TARA_R110000751 | Tara Oceans TARA_R110000751 (sample SAMEA4398001) | marine metagenome | biome: Polar Biome; feature: [MES] marine water layer (ENVO:01000295) within the mesopelagic zone...; material: water (ENVO:00002006), including particulate matter (ENVO:01000060) such as...... | reverse complement strand
TTTGGTTTTACAAAAGGCTCAGAAAAGGCTCACTTTTTTTAAAACTGATAGAACATTTCGGCATGGATACATAGCTGGCTGTTTTATAAATTGTTGATAATCAGTTGTTGACAGTTTTTTTATTTTTCATTCTAAAAATAGTTTACAAGTCAAAAAGCAGGGGGTCATAAATTTTAGGTATTCAATGTTTGTGGTTGTGACTACTATATAAATCGGAGGGTGGAAATATGCCAATTTCTAGGCGCAATAGAGACCCTAAATACCTGTCCAGGAGTGTATAGTTCGCAATTTGAAATTCAGTTTGGAATTCATGCTGTATTGTTTTCAGGTTGCATATAACATAAGAGGTATATTTAATAATATTGCTTCTGTGGGTCTTATGGTTGTGTTAAAAAATCATTACTTCAGCTATCATTTCCCGAGTACTATAAGCCCAATTGCTCAATGCAACTATACTTTATGCAGAGGCTGCTATTAGTCAATGTATTATCATAATAGGTAGTTCTATTTTTCAAGTGTTAGTTGCGGCTTGGCAACAACTGCAAACTTATATTTATCTCCTCTATAGTAAGAATGCTCTATTTCTACAATTTGATCAGGTTCACAAAAAACGGCACCATCCAGAACAAAAGCAGCCATAGGCACTTCATTTTCGAAGTTGTTTTTTTCCTCATTTGGAGTTAAAATGGTATTTCCTAAAGTACGTTCAACATTGGTCAATTTTAGATTATATTCCTTTTCATAGGCTGTTATTAATGAGATTCCTTCAAAATCCCGAATGTTTATTTTCGGGCAGAGGGTCATAGAAATGTACCTAGTTTCGTCTTTAAGTAAAATTTCATCGGCATATCGTAGACGGTGGATTTTTAATATTGGACCATTCATTATATAATGCTTGTTATTAATATTTGTAGAAATTCCCTCCTCCATAACTACCTTTTCCATAATTACGTTTTTTGGCGTAAAACCTTCCTGTACCAGTTTCGTATTGAAACTTTCCTTTACGGCATCAAAGGCACCTAAAACTCTGGTTATATGCTTATCTTCGAAACGGTTTAGAACATAAGTTCCCTTGCCTCTTATGCGATTGGCCCATCCTTTTAGTTCAACTTCAAGGAGGCTCTTTCTAGCGGTAGTATTGCTAACAGAGTACATCTCGATCAATTCATTTTCGGAAGGGATTTTATCTCCAGGCTGATATTCGCCCGACTCTATTTTTTGGATCAGTTCTTTACTGATGCTAATGTACTTGGGAATTGCATTCTTCATAATCTAGTTTTATTAATTTGGGATATACTCACAAAATTATCATTAAAATTTTGATATATACAAAATATAGTTATATTTGTTGTGAATCAATCTTAGTGCGTTAAGTAATGTTTAAACGAAAAAATATTTATTGGATAGTCGTGTTTATGGCATTCTTGGCAACTGCGCTAAGTTTCTTGGATAGACAAGTTTTGTCTGTTTCTATAATAAGAATCAAAGAAGATTTTCCAATTTCGGATACAGATTATGGTTTTATAAACACTGGGTTTTTAATTAGCTATGCGATAATGTTTACCCTAGGGGGGATTTTAATAGACAGGTTTGGAAGCCGTAAAGGGCTTGGTTTCTCCGTCGGAATTTGGTCCATTGCCACTGCGCTTCACAGCGTTGCCACAAATGCCTTTCATTTTGGGATATATCGCTTTTTTCTGGGATTGGGAGAAGGCGGTGCTTTTCCAGGAGCTATTAAGGCGGTAGTGGAATGGGTTCCAAAAAAAAAACAGGCTCTAGCCAATGGAATCGCCATTGGGGGTTCGGCCCTTGGAGCTGTAGCTGCACCACCATTATGTGTATATCTTATTGGTACTATAGGATGGCGTGGAGTATTTTTGGTTACTGGTATTTTTGGGTTGCTGTGGGTACTGGTGTGGTTCTTGCTGCCAAAGAGCAAGGCTAACGCAAAGCAAGAGGTGAAGGAGGTTAAATCTTGGGCCGAAACTTTTCGTTCTGTTGGTAAGATATTAAAAATAAAAGATGTTTGGATTTTTATACTTATCCGGTTTATTTTGGACCCGATCTTTTATTTCTATATGTTCTGGATACCAAAGTACTTAAGTGATTCAAGAGGAGTTGACCTGGAAAAGATTGGTGAACTTTTTTGGATTCCATTTTTGGCCTTGGGGATTTCCAATATGTTGGGAGGTTTCCTTTCAGATAAAATTTTTAGAAATACCGGCAGTCTGGATTGGGCCAGAAAAGGAGTAATGGGCGTTGCCACAATTTTGACCTTATCCGCTCTATTTGTTAAGTATATGCCCTCTGAAGAATGGGTAATTGTCATAATGGTGGTGGCCTTTTTTGCCCATGGTCTTTGGATAACTAATTACATAACGGCAATCAGCGATACATTTGGAAAGTCTATTACTTCTACTGTTATCGGGTTATCTGGGAGTGCAGGTGCTTTGTCTTCAGTATTGATTAATCCTTTAATGGGTAAGATAATCGAGAAATTCTCTTATGATCCTATGTGGATTTATTCGGGACTGATGTATCCTGTTGCGTTCATCCTTTTTTTGGTGATGATGCCAAAAATCAGGCAGTTAAAGTATATTCCTACTATTTGATTTTTTTATAAAAAAAAACTTAGTGCGTTAATAACCTAAGAAAAAACGTTAATTATATTTATATGGATTTGAATATTAAAAAGGAACCCCAGCGTATCGGTGTTTTTGGAGTAGGGTACGATGTATACTGGGGACAATTTGACGGACTCTTGGATGAGTTAATGGGTAAGCATAGGGTTCTATTGGAGAAACTAAGCGATAAGGGTGCAGAGATAGTGGATTTCGGTATGATAGATAACCCAAAAAAGGCCTATGTTAAACTAAAGGATATTCAATCAGCCAACCTGGACCTTGTCTTTTGCAATATGTTAACCTATGCCACGTCGGGTACATTTGGAATTATCGTAAAATCTCTTTCTATCCCGATCGTTATGGTGGCAATGCAGCCTAGAAAAGCTTTGGATTATTCTAAAGCTTCTACCTACATGCAATTGGTAAATGACGATATCTGTGCGTTACCAGAATTTGCAGGCGTTGCTGCCCGCATGGGAAAAAAAGTACCTGACATGATTATTGGAACATTGTATGATGATGATCATGTCGATAAACGAATTGATGAATATTGCCGTATTGCAAAAGTACTTCATGATCTTAAGAACGTTCATTTGGGACACATTGGCCACCCTCTGAATGCCATGTTGGATATGCATACGGATGCCACAATGTTGACTTCAATTTTTGGGTCGCATGTGGTGCAGTGTGAGGCGAATGAAATAATGTCTTGCTACGATAGGGTGACAGAAGAGGAAATAAAAATGAAGGAGCAACAGATTCTGGATTTTTTCGATACCCCAGATCCAGTTTCGGATCCAATATCACTAAAATTAATTGATGAGGACCTGCGCATTGCGGCGAAAGTGAGTATTGCTTTGGAAAAGTTTGTTGTGGAGAGAAATATAGATGGGCTGGCTTATTATTATGATGGCCCTCCAAACAGCGAGTTAAGAAGGGTTATGTCCAATTTAATTGTAGGAAATTCAATTCTAACTTCCAATGGATTCCCTATGTGTGGCGAATCTGATCTAAAGACTCTTATTGCCATGTTAATCATGGATCGACTAGGGATTGGAGGAAGTTTTGCTGAGTTTCACCCGGTAGATTTTAATGATGATTTTGTTCTTGTAGGCCATGACGGACCTCACAACATTTCCATTGCGGACGGAAAACCTATTCTTAGAAGTCTGAAAAAATATCATGGGAAACCTGGTAATGGGGCTGGCGTAGAATTTAAGATAAAGGAAGGACCAATTACAATGCTCTCAATTAACTCTACCTACGACGGTAAGTTCAAATTTGTGATTGCAGAAGGTCAATCTATTAAAGGGGCAATCCCCCCAACGGGAAATACAAATACCCGTGGACATTTTAAGCCAGATGTGCGTTCATTTCTGTATAAATGGATGGCAGAAGGCCCAACCCATCATTTCGCTTTAGGTATTGGGCATCACGCACAGAGTATTGCTAAAATAGCAAACTACCTAAACATTGAATCGGTAATAATATCAGAGAATTAACTCAATAATAAATTAATATCAAGTAATTATGAAACCTATGAAAAATTTTAAAAAATGGTGGGGCGCTAAGAACCCTCGCTTCCTAACGTTTGTTCTTGTCATGTTTAATTCTTTCGGAGTGATGGCCATTGATTTTGATAATCCTTCAGATTTCGATAAGAATGAGATCCAATCAACAATTACAGGAAATGTGGTGGACGCCAATGGTGCGCCCCTGCCAGGTGTGAATGTATTGGAAATGAATACGTCTAATGGCGTTGTTACTGATTTTGATGGAAATTTTTCAATTACAGCCAATTCCTCTAATGCTATTTTGGTTTTCTCTTACATTGGGTTTGTTAAAAAAGAGATTGCAGTTGGCGGACAGAGTAATATAAGAGTAATTCTTGAGGAAGATGTTAGTAATCTTGACGAAGTTGTGGTTGTCGGTTATGGTACACAGCTAAAGAAGGATCTCACGGGATCCATAACACGAGTGGATATGGACGAGGTAAGCCAACCTTCTATTGCAAGTTTTGATCAGATGCTGCAAGGTAAAGTTGCAGGAGTACAAATTTCCCAGACTTCTGGAGCCCCAGGGGGTAATATAAATATTTTGGTTCGTGGTATGAGTTCTATAACCGGAGGCAACGAACCATTATATGTTGTTGATGGTTTTCCAATAGGAGGTGGGGGCAATTCTGATTTTGGATCGTATGGAACGAACCTGTACTCCGCTGCAGGAATTGCGGGTAATACCCAACAACGCATAAACCCCTTAGGGTCAATTAATCCTTCTGATATAGAGTCTATTGATATACTAAAAGATGCTTCGGCTACTGCAATCTATGGTTCTAGGGGGTCGAATGGTGTTATTATTATTACAACGAAGAGAGGAAAGGTCGGGAAATCGGAAATCAGTGTTGAAGCGTCACTGGGAATGCAGTCGGTTGCGAATAAACTTGATATGTTGAACAGTCCCCAATATGCGGAATTTGTAGCCCAAGGAAGGGATAATGCGTGGGTATTTGCTGGCGGCAATGCGGATGACCCAAACAGTGTACGCTCTGGGGCAACACAGGTACCGTCCGCCTTTAGGAATCCTTCTTCGATCAGTGTTGATACAGATTGGCAAGATGTAATCTATAGGGTTGCCCCGGTACGGAACTATCAAGTTTCCTTTAATAATGGAAATGAAAAGACTCGTTTTTTTATAGCTGGAGGTTATTTTGACCAAGACGGTATTATCGAAACGTCAAGCTTCAAACGTTTTAATTTACGCACAAATATAGATTCTAATATTTCTGATAGACTTAAAATAGGGACTTCCTTGACTGGTTCGTACAGTTATGGTCGATTTCCGAATAGTGAAGGCCACTATGGAACAGGTGGGCTCATCATGGCAGTTCTTTCCGCTGCGCCCACTATACCGGTTTATGATGAAAATGGCGAGCCTTATTTCAATCAGGATGATGTCTCCGGCGGTTTAGGGTGGTTGGCAAATCCACTTGATTTGCTTAGTGGGTTTTCCGATAATAGAAGAACCGCTAATATATTGTGGAACAATTATTTGGAATATAAATTGCTTGATGGGCTTACCTTTAAATCCACTATAGGTTTAAACTACACGGCAGGACAAATAGATATTTGGAGGTCCTCTAAGATACCTAATTTTACAAATTTGAATTATCCTGCCAATGCTGGGGCAACTAGAACCAATGTTATCAATTGGCTTAATGAGAACACTTTGAACTATAAAAAAACCATAAACGAAAACCACTTTTTTGATGTTTTGGGAGGGTTTACTGTTCAAAAGGATAGATTCGATAGGCTTTCTGCGGGGGCATCGGATTTCCCAACTGAAAATGTACCCTACATTTCGGCAGGTATCGTTAATGCAGGCGACCAAATTATCTCAGAATGGTCCTTGCTCTCCTTTATGGGAAGAGTTAATTATTCTTATGATAGTAAATACTTATTCACTGCTACAATACGAAAAGACGGTAGTTCTCGTTTTGGAAGCAATAATAAGTGGGGTGCCTTTCCTTCTGCTTCCGTGGGATATAATATTTCTGAAGAGGGTTTTATGGACTCGATTGATTTCATAAATAATTTGAAACTGCGGGCTAGTTATGGAATTTCAGGGAACAACCAGATTGGAAATTATAACCAAATAGGTCTTTTATCCCAATCCAATTATGTTGCGAATGGGAGTCAGGTTCCCGGGTTAGTTCCTAGCTCTCTTTCAAATGATAATCTTACTTGGGAAAAATCCAAACAGACCAATGTTGGTCTTGACCTGGGCTTATTCGACGACCGGATCTCACTAACTGTTGATGCTTATAGAGATTTAAAGACAGACCTTCTTCTTGCCGTGCAATTACCATCAGCAACCGGCTTTCAAAGTGCAACACAAAACATTGGAGATATAGAGAATAGAGGTTTGGAGTTCGGATTGAGAACTATAAATATTCAGGCCGGCGATTTTACTTGGAACAGCAACGCTACCTTAAGTACTAACCAGAATAAGGTTCTCAAGTTGGCAACGGAAACTGGGAGAATCTCAAATAATGCTTTTCAGATAACCGAGGTAGGAGAATCGATCTCAAGTTTTTATATGTTAAATGCTATAGGCGTTTTTGCTAATGCAGCGGAAGTAGCAGGTGCAGCGGTTCAGCACCCTAGAACACAGGCAGGCGACCTTATTTTTGAAGATGTCAACGAGGACGGGGTGATAGACAACGATGATCGTAAAATTGTAGGAAGTCCTTTTCCTGATTTTACTTGGGGTTTTGACAATAGATTTTCATACAAAAATCTTAGTCTTGGCATCTCATTGGTAGGTTCAGAGGGAGCCTCTACGTATTTTCAAGCGGGTACTGCAATTCTTAATAGTGCCGGTGTACAAAATCAAATAGCTGATATATCATTGGGTAGATGGGTTTCTGAATCTCAGCCTGGTGAAGGGTTTCAACCTAGGGCTATTAGAAGCAACTATGCAAATGGGTTCGGTACTAGTTCACAATTTTTGTTCGATTCTTCTTTTACCCGTATCAAAAATGTTAATCTGACTTATAATTTTCCATCAGACACCGTTAAAGATCTAGGCATTAGTGCATTGTCTTTATATGCGGACGTTGCTAACCTTTATACCTTTACTGATTATCCGGGATATGATCCCGAGTCCAGTACATCTGGAAGTGATATTGCAAGTTCCGGAATAGATTACTTCACTTATCCGTTGGCTCGAACTATCACTATCGGACTCAAACTTTCTTTCTAATCCTTCAAAAATAGAAATCATGAAAATATACAGAATCATTTTATTATCGCTGCTTATTGCTTTAAGCTCTTGCTCTGATTTTCTCGAATTAGAACCTGAATATTTGACCAACGAAGCATCATTCTACAAAACCGAGGCAGATTTTGAGACGGCTATGATCGGTAACTACTCCGAACTCCAAAATATATATAACGCCTCATTATTACGGCTAACGGAACTTACTACTGACAATGCATATATTCAATGGACCTCTCCAACGGCTTCTGAATTTGAGTGTGATGAAATGAGGCTTAGCGCTGCAAATACTGAAGTAAACACCGTATGGAACTTGAGTTTTAAAACGATTGTACGTAGTAATACTGTTTTGAACAGGATTGCTGATGCAGAACTGAGCGAGGGGGTAAAAAGACAATATCAAGGTGAATCATACTTTCTACGTGCCTATAATTATTTCAACCTTGTGAGACTATTTGGAGATTTACCTTTGATTGAAGGGGTGTTCAATAGTCCTGATGAAATTGCCACGTTTGATATGACAAGACGGCCAGTATCAGAAATCTATAGTTTTATAATTTCTGATTTAGAACAGGCCATCTCATTGCTCCAAGGTGTAGAAATGAGTAAATCAAGGGCCTCGTCTAGTGCCGCAAAAGCACTATTAGGTAAGGTTTATCTCACTCAGAAAAATTATCCTGAAGCTTTAACAACATTAAAATCAGTTATTGATTCACAGGAATATATTCTTCAAGATGATTATGGCACTATGTTTACCAATAATAATGATGAATTGCCAGAATCAATTTTTGAGATAAAGTATATTTCTGGAAATATTGGTGAGGGTAACGATTTTTCGGGCCTGTTTACTCCACCTAGTTTTAATGCGGCTATTTTTCCTAATAATATGAACGGCTCAGGGCGCATTGTCCCTACTTTGGATGTACGGGGCAGTTATGAAAATGGAGATTTAAGAAGGGAACTGTCAATTAGAGATTCGCTTCTTTTGTTGGATGGTACCTATGAACAACTTCAATATGGCCTAAAATTTGTTGATTTTACAAATGGTCTACAGGGAGATGGAGGTGTAAACTTCACTCCTTTACGATATGCTGATGTCCTGCTCATGTATTCCGAGGCTCTGAACGAATCGGACAGAACCGATGAAGCTTACCCTTTTATAAATGCTATTAGAGACCGTGCAGGTTTGGAAGATCTAAGTGGCCTTTCCAAAGAAGAATTTGCGCTGGCCTTGGAGCACGAGCGTCGAGTGGAGTTTCTAAGTGAAGGACAACGTTGGTTTGATCTGGCACGTACCGGTCGTACTATTCAAGTACTCAATTCTTATTTTCAAAGGATAGGTAGCAGTTTTTCCGTAACACCAGAGGAATTGCTCATGCCATTGCCACAAAGGGAAATTGATATCGATCCCAATTTGAAACAGAATCCGGGTTATTAGTTATTTGAGTTAGTTTTGATTAGTTGTTATGCTCGCTTCTGAAGGTCCTTTGGAAGTGGGCATAAAATTAAAAATATATGATTATACTAGAACCAATCTATTCTATTATGTGCAATAAAATATCATTTTACATAGGGTTTCTAACCCTAACTTTTCTTAATGCTGGTTTGGCCCAAAAGAGAACTATAGACCAAGTTAAAAGACCAAATATAGTTGTTATTCTCACAGATCAACAGCATGTTAAAATGATGAGTGCTGCCGGTAACCCTTATTTAAGTACTCCCGCAATGGATGAAATTGCTGCCAATGGTATAAGATTTGAACAGGCCTATTGCACCTCACCTGTATGTGGACCAGCAAGGAGCAGTATCATAACCGGAATGATGCCACACCAAACAGGAGTTGAGTGGAATGGTCAGGGCGTTAAAAGTACTATTGCTAATTCGGGACAAATATTCCGTGAGAATGGCTATGAAACTGTTTGGGCTGGAAAATGGCATTTACCTGAATCTTATCCAGAAAGTAATAGTGCGAAGCATCAAAGTATAAAGGACTATACGGTTCTTCCCTTTTGGAATCCCGATGAAGAACACCATGGACTCGGGTCTAAAACAGACCCTCCCCTTACAAAAGCAGTGGTTTCATATTTAGAAAATTATAACAAGGAAAAACCTTTATTTCTAACCATTAGCTATCATAATCCCCATGACATTTGTATGTATGCCAGGAAGGATGGATGGACTTCCGAAAATGACTCCTTATTGGAAATAAGATATTTTGGATTTAAGACAAAGCTGGCTCCTATTGTTGGGCAAAATCCACGCTTTATCGATAGCTTACCTCCCTTACCACATAATCATGCAATAGAAAAGGGTGAGCCAAAATTTATAACGGAAAAAAGAATTCATCATAAGGAATATGGCGTTGAAACCATGTTTGCCAATCAAGAGTTCGATTCCATAGAATGGCAAGGGTATCTTAACGCCTATCACAAGCTTACAGAGATGGTTGATGTTGAGATCGGAAAAGTACTTCAATCCATAAAAGCCAACGGTTTTGGAGATAATACAATGGTGGTTTTCTCCTCCGATCATGGCGATGGGGCCGCAGCCCATAAATGGGCCGCAAAGCTTAGTTTTTACGAAGAATCGGCTACAATACCGCTGATAGTTTCTTGGCCTGGAATGACCAAGAGAGGAATCGTTGATTCTAAAAATTCGGTATCTCAAATTGATATTCTTCCAACTATTTTGGACTATGCAAACATTGAAATTCCCAAAAGTTTACCAGGAAGTAGTCTTATGCCATTGGCCAGTCAAGGTAGTATAAAGTGGCGGGATTATACCGTTGTTGAACTTGCGGATTTTGTGCAGGATAAATCGAGAAAAGGTAGAATGATCCGCCTTGGTCCATACAAATATTCCATTTATAGCACAGGTGAGGAACAACTGTTCCATGTTGGAAATGACCCTGGAGAAACTCAAAATCTTGCGTATCAACCATTATTGAATCACGTAAAGAGTAAATGTCGTGCTTCGTTATTGGATTGGGGAAATAAAAGCAATGATAGCTTTATATTATCGCTGTTTTGAAGTATATGTCTTAAAGTTTTTGTGCTTCTTATCATTTGAGCAGTAGTTGTAATCCTTTTTTAGTTATAGTAGTATGTGGAAATCTTTTAGTTATTTTTTAATAGTCCTTTTCTTTTTGAGTGGTTTAACGGGAGTGAACGCTCAAAAGATAATCCCTTCTGACTTAAAAAAAGAATTCAGTGACCCCCCAATGAAATCATGGCCTAAGACATACTGGTGGTGGATAAATGGTAATATTGATACGGTACGCATTAAGGAAGAGATCATCTCCATGAAAAATGCAGGGCTTTCCGGTTTTGATATTTTTGAGATAGGTGTTCCCAAATGGGCACCAGAGGGGACTAAAGTTCCACCTGGGGAAATAACCTTTATGGGTGATGATTTTCTTCATGCGGTGAAGATCGCGTTGGATGAAGCTGGGAAACTGGATATGGAAGTTGGACTAAATATGGCCAGCAGCTGGAACGCCGGCGGATCATGGATTACTCCCGAGTATGCGGCCAAGTCAATATATTTCTCAAAAGTAGAATTTAATAAGAAGGGCATGAAGTTGCCATTTCCAAAACTGGTCAGAACTGTGATTAAGGGAAAGATAGTCCTGGAGGAAGATCAAAAGGAACTGGATATTGAGAAGAACAAACAAGGAAAACCGGTATATTTCAGGGAAGTTGCAGTATTGGCCCTTCCTAAAGGTACATCTTCAAAGAAGGACGCCTTTGAAAATGTCATCGATGTTACCGAATACTTTGACCCTAAAACAGAAAGACTTAATTGGGAAGCTCCCCAAGGTAAGTTTGAAATCTTCCGTTATATCTGTTCAAATTCGGGGGAGAAATTAAAGCTGCCAAGTGAAAATTCAGATGGACTTATCGTTGATCATTTTGATGCGGATGCAACCGCTTTCCATTTTAACCATATCATAGATAGGTTAAAAACAATATTGGGAGACGATTTCTCAAAATCTTCCCTTAAAAGTTTGTATTTAGCTAGTTATGAAGCTCTTGGAACTGTATGGACGGAAACTCTTCCCGAAAAATTCAAGGAGTTAAACGGGTATGGAATAGAAAAATATTTACCTGTACTTTTTAATGATGAAGCTTTTGCCGGGCCCAGTCCAGGGAATCTTCAACGCGATTTTCAGTTTACCCTTTCGGAATTAATGATTGACAATTTTTATAGAAAGGCCAAAGAGGTTGCCAATAGCCATGGACTCAAAATCAATTCAGAATCTGGAGGACCTGGATTTCCGTTACACAACGTACCGGTAGAGCCTCTGAAATCCCTGGGAGTAATGGATCTTCCACGGGGAGAATTTTGGATTAATCACACAAGATTTAACGATGATGGGATAGATATATTAAGGGTGGTGAAAGAGGTTTCCTCTGCGTCGCACATTTATGGTAACGGAGTGGTGGAAGAAGAGGCGTTCACCTCTTTTCAACATTGGCAGGAAGGACCATTTGAAATGAAGCCAATGGGAGATAGGGCATTTTGTGAAGGGATGAATAAGGTAGTAGTACATGGTAGTACCCACAATTCACGAGGATCTGGAAATCCAGGATGGGTATATCACGCAGGCACACATTATAACGATAAAAGGGTATGGTGGCCTAAGGTAAAGCCTTTTAATCAGTACTTGTCCCGAATATCGAATGTGATGCAAAAAACCGATTTCACTGCCGACGTACTTTATTTTTATGGTAGTGCAGTTCCAAATTTTACCGGTTCAAAAAATAGTCGATTTTACGTAGGTACAGGTTTTGATTACGAGGTGGTCAATAGTGAAATATTGATGAGAACTACTGTTGAAAAAGGTCAATTGGTTTTGCCCACTGGGGCAAAATTTAAAATGTTGGCCTTGGCGCCAGAGGAGGAGATAATGCCGGAGATTCTCGATAAGTTAAAGCAACTTGCGGCCAAGGGTGCCAAGATTGTTTCCGAAAAACCCAAAAGTCTTATCGATAGAAGTACAGTATCCTCACCTAACCTTACAACATCCGATATAGATGAATTATGGGCAGATTTGACCAATTCACCTGACAAGGCAATGTCAATTAAAGGTAAGGTTTTCAGTGGGATATCTTCCAAAGAGCTACTGAGGCAAATGGACGTTTCCCCAGATTTCACTTATGATGATACCGGATTCAATATCTTGGATTATATTCATTATTCAAGGAATGGTTCGGATTATTATTTCGTAAGAAATACGACCGACCAATGGGTGTCGAGGAACTGCACTTTTCGTCAGGAAGGGAAAACCCCTGAAATTTGGGACCCCTTAACCGGAAATATTAATGAAGTGACCATTTTTAGATCTAATGGTAGGGGAATTCAATTGCCATTGACCCTTGCCCCATATGGATCTGCTTTTGTGGTATTTTCAAAGGGTGGTACTTCCAGTGGGACCTATACAAATATTTCTACCATATCACAAGATCCACCGTTGCTAAATTATACTGAGAATGGTACCATGATCTTGGATCAAGGGGACTTTACGTTGGAGCAGGGCGATAAGAAAACCTTTATCACTAATCGCATTAAAGAACAGCCGTTGAGCGGGGCTTGGGAGTTGTTCTTTCCAAACGTTCAAGACGCCCCCGAAAGGGTAGTATTGCCTGCGCTTATTCCTTGGTCAGAATCGGAAATTGAAGGAATTAAATATTTTTCTGGGACAGCAAAATATGTGAAAACCTTCACGTACGCAATAAATTCTAGCACAGCTGAAAACCAAAGAATCTTTTTGGAATTGGGAGAGCTCTCAAATATAGGGGAAGTGTGGTTGAACGGTCAGAATTTAGGGGTCTCTTGGACAAAGCCGCACCGTTTTGATGTTACCAAATTGATAAAACCAGGCGAGAATCTACTAGAGATTGAAATAGCAAATACATGGTCCAATCGCCTAAAGGGTGATGCCATCACAGGAAAGAACTTTACAAATACCAATATTCAATCTACCTCTATTAATGGCCTCAATAAAATTAAGGTTCCATGGAAAGAGGTTCCTTTAATGGGCTCTGGACTTAAAGGGCCCGTTAAGTTGATCTTTTTGAGCACTATTAAATAATTTGCTATGAACTATAGAGCATTCAGAATGAAACTTAAGCCGGGTTGTATAGTGGAATACAAAAAACGGCACGACGCAATATGGGCAGAATTAGAAAATCAATTTAAAGCCCAGGGAATATACAAGTACGTTATTTTAATTGATGAAGAGACGCACACATTGTTTGCTTATCAGGAGACGGAGCCAACAACTGCTATATATCCTCAAGATATGGGCCTTATGCAAAAATGGTGGGATTATATGGCAGATTTAATGGAGGTGCATCCAAATAATAAGCCAATAGTGGTGCCATTAAAGGAAATGTATTGCATGAAACAGATATTCTAGTTTGTACAGAGATTTAAAATTCCTTAGATCCTGAGTTATTTTATTGTGCAATAATTATAAATAGGGCAGTTTTTAAAGTTGAACTAAGAGTACTAGTTTATGGACAGATTCGTTGGGGTTACTATAATGACATTTTTACTATTGATGGGTTCATCACTCTTATATGGTCAGAAGCCCTTGTCGAAAGACTTAAAACAGAATTTTGCTAATCCACCAATGGAAGCATGGCCTAAAACCTATTATTGGTGGTTGAATGGCAATATTGATACTGTGCGGGTCAGAGAAGAAATTAAGGAAATGAAAGCAGCGGGACTTTCTGGTTTTGATATATTTGAAACCGGGGTGCCAAAAGTAGATACCATGGTTGCGGCCGGTCCTGCATTTTTAAGTGAAGCTTCCTTAGCCTCGATAAAAGTCGCTCTCGATCAGGCCGGCAAACTCGGCATGAATGTGGGACTAAATATGGCAAGTAGCTGGAATGCAGGTGGATCATGGATAAGCCCTCGGAATTCTGCAAAGTCCCTTTACTTTTCGAAAGTTAAATTTTCCGGTCAAAGTAATTTAGAACTACCTTTTCCAGAATTGCCCAAAATTGATATTGAAGGAAGATTAATCAAAGAACAAGACCAGAAATCCAAAGAAATCAAAAGTGGAGATCGGGATAGAAGGTTCAAAATTTACTTTAGAGAGGATGGTAAGCCAGAGTATTATGAAGAAGTCGTTGTTTTGGCAATACCTGCCAATACCCAAAAAGGAACACTTGATACGTTAAATGTAATTAACGTAAGTAAATATTTCAATCCTAAAACAGAAACTTTAAACTGGTCACATTCGGGTGATTACGATATTTATAGGTTTATTACATCTAATTCTGGTGAACTATTAAAACGGCCGAGTAAAAATTCCGAAGGTCCTATAATTGACCACTTTGACGCAGAAGCAACAGCAGCCCATTTCAACTATGTAATTGGCAAATTAAAGAGCATTACGGATAATGATTTAGAAAATTCCTCCCTAAAAAGTCTTTATTTGGCGAGCTATGAAGCCGTTGGTCACACCTGGACCAGTACTTTGCCAAAAAAATTTAATGAACTAAACGGTTACGATATTGATAAATATCTTCTTTGTTTGTTTGATCAAGGCATCTTTCCCGAGATGGTTATAAAAAAAGTAAAGAAAGATTTTCAGTACACGCTGTCCGAGCTTATGATCGATAATTTTTATCGTACAGCAAAGAAAATTGCCAATGCCAATTCGCTGCTTATAAATTCCGAATCTGGAGGCCCTGGATTTCCTTTACATAATGTTCCCGCAGAACCTTTGAAGTCCTTAGGGGTCATGGATCTTCCCCGTGGCGAATTTTGGATCAACAGGAAAATTTTTACTGAAGAAGGGGTAGACATTAAACGTGTTGTAAAGGAAGTGTCTTCTGCAGCCCATATTTATGGACGGCCTTTTGTTGAAGAAGAAGCTTTTACCTCCCAACAGCATTGGCAGGAAGGACCATTTGATATGAAATTCTATGCGGATCGAGCTTTTTGCGAGGGAATGAACAAAGTAGTAGTTCATGGTAGCAGCCACAATCCCAGAGGAATAGGATTTCCAGGTATTGTTTACCATGCAGGTACCCATTATAACGACAAACGGATATGGTGGCCCATGATAAAGCCATTTAACGAGTATCTATCCCGTATATCCTATGTGTTCCAACAAACGGATTTTGTTGCGGACGTACTATACTACTACGGCAATGCTGTTCCTAATTTTGCGGGTCATAAAAATGGCCGCTTTAACGTGGGTCCTGGATACGACTATGAGGTTATTAATACGGAAATTCTGAAACAAATTACTGTGAAGAATGGAGAATTAATGTTGCCCACTGGAGGTAAATTCAAACTTTTGGTCCTGGAGCACGAAGATGAGATTTCTTTAGAAGTGTTTTTGAAAGTGAAGGACTTAGTGTCAAAAGGGGCAAAAATAATATGGGAAAAACCTGAAAAAGTTACTGGTCATAAAAATGCATCAGAACCGGTTCCATCCCGTGAAGATATTGATCGGTTGTGGTCAAAAGCTGGAATAAACAACAAAAAAAATAGAATAATCTCTGGCATTACATCAATTGATATGCTTCAAGAAATGGGAGTTGGTCCAGATATTGATTATGCCGATTCTTCGTTCAATATTTTGGATTATATTCATTATTCAAAGAATGATTCGGATTATTATTTCGTAAGAAATACGACCGACCGATGGGTTTCAAGGCAATGTAGTTTTAGGCAAGAAGGTAAAGTTCCAGAAATTTGGGATCCAGTTCATGGTACAATAAGTCCAATATCCATTTATGATCAAAGCGATGGCCGAACAAGCATGCCACTTAATTTACCTCCCTTTGGAGCCTTTTTTATTGTTTTCACTAAAGGAAGTTCCTCACCTGCATATACGAAAATTGATTCTGGAGAGCTCACGACTCTTTGTTTAGAGTATAACGTTAGCGGTATACTGTTGACCAAAAATGGGAAATATGAATTAACAAGAGGTATAGAAAAGGTTACAATATCCAACTATACAAAAGAAATTCCTATTAATGGTGCATGGGAGGTGTTTTTTTCAGAGGGTCAAAATACGCCCTCAAGAGTTATTTTTCCTGATTTAGTTTCTTGGACAGATTCTAAAATAGAGAGTATAAAATACTTTTCAGGGATTGCCAAGTATGTTAAAACCTTCCAGTATGGAATTAATTCATCTACTAAAAAAAATCAAAAATTATACCTGGATTTAGGAGATATGTCAAAAATGGCCCATATAACCCTTAATGGCAATGATATGGGCGTCATTTGGGCAAAACCGTATCGAGTTGAAATAACAGAATATCTCAAAGCGGGTGATAATATTCTTGAAATAGAAGTTGCCAATACTTGGTCCAATAGACTCAAAGGCGATGCTGTTAAAGAAGAAAAATATACATATACCAATATAAAAGCTACGTTAATTGATGGATTAAACGAGATTAAAGTACCGTGGAAAGATGTACCCTTGCTAAAGTCTGGACTCTTGGGTCCGGTAAAAATAATTACCCTACAACCAATTAAATAGAGAATTTAAAAAGGGTTGTATCAAAAATTTAATAGAAAGATGAAACAGAAACCAACAAGTAAATCGAGAATATTCAATTTGTTTTTAACAAAAGGAAGATTGACCTATATCTTAATAATCGCAATACTTTTTTTTGGTGCGGTTTCCTGTGAACAAAACAACAACAATTCTATTGTAGACAATACATATAACTCATTAAAAAAGGGTTTTGAACAACCTAACGATTCGGCCCGTGCCAAGGTTTATTGGTGGTGGTTAAACGGACATGTAGATACATTGCGAATGCGAACCGAATTGCAGGCAATTAAAGAAGCTGGTCTGTCTGGGGTAGATATTTTTGATATTGGAATTAGGGCTACTGGGAACCCAGATAATATGATCCCTGCAGGCCCCAGTTTCATGGGGGAAGAGTCCTTGAAATCCCTAAAATTCGCTCTTAATGAAGCGGCTAAACTTAATCTTGATGTTGGAATTAGTCTCTCCAGTAGTTGGAATGCGGGAGGGAGTTGGGTAAAACCGGAACATGCTGCAAAAACTATATTCTATTCTAAAAAACTATTCACTTCCAATACAAAAAATAATAAATCCCTTCCTTTTCCCACGATTACTCCCGATAAGAGCGGAGAAGCAAGAAATATAGAATATGCTGCCGATGGAAAACCAATATATTATGAGGAAGTATCGGTGATTGCAGTACCATATGGGAAGCAAAATCTTAAGGATACTACCGGAATTATCAATGTTTCCCAATTTTTTAATTCCGAGAATCAGGAACTTAATTGGGAGCCTAAGTCGGGAAAATGGAATGTTTACCGATTTATTTGTTCCAATTCGGGAGAACAATTAAAAATTCCAAGTGAGAATTCCGGAGGTCCTATTATAGATCATTATGATGCCGCCGCTACCCAAATGCATTTGCAGTATTTCATTGATAGATTACAGCCTCTTGTAGGGGGTGAGTTAAGTAAATCGTCTTTAAAGTATTTATATTTAGCAAGTTATGAAGCCAAGGAATATTCATGGACCTCTTCTTTTCCAAATGCTTTTAAGGAGCTTAATGGGTATGATGTTCACAAATTTTTACCAGGTCTTTTTGATTCAAAAACGTTCGAAACTTCACTGCAAAGAAGATTCGATCATGATTACGCGGAGACCTTTTCCGAATTAATGATCAAAAACCATTACGTTAAGGCCAAGGAAATATGTAATCAAAATGGGTTAATGCTTTGTTCGGAATCCGGCGGACCTGGCCATATGCACCATATCCCGGTAGAAACTTTAAAAGCATTGGGGGCATTGGACGTTCCTAGAGGAGAATTTTGGTACGAACGTCCTTATTTAAACAAGGACAGCATAGATATGGTTTGGCTGGTAAAGGAAATTGCGGCCGCATCCAATATTTATAAAAAAGGTTGGGTAGAGGAGGAGGCCTTTACAAGCTATAAGGATTGGCAAGAATCCCCGGCTTCAATGAAGCCATATGCGGACAGAGCATTTGCAGAAGGCATGAATAGGCTTGTAATTCATGGGTTTACCCATAATCCTAGTGAATATGGATATCCAGGAATAGCTTATTTTGCAGGTACCCACTATAACGACAAAAGGGTATGGTGGTCTAAGGTAAGGCCGTTCAACGATTACCTGGCGCGAGTGTCCTATATACTGCAGAACACCAAATTTGTTTCAGATGTACTCTATTATTATGGAGAAGAAATCCCCAATTTGGTGATGCCGAAGAACACCCCATTTGCAATAGGGAAAGGATATGATTATGAGGTGATCAACACAGATATTCTTTTAAAGGAACTAACCGTGGAAAATGGAAAATTGGTACTTCCCGGGGTGGCAACATATAGTGTACTCTACGTTTCTGAAGAGGAATTGAGCCCTAGAACGTTAAAAAAGCTTGAAGAATTAGCGAAAATGGGTGCCGTAATAGTCGGTAAAAAGCCTAAAGGGATAATTGGATTAAGGGATGAAAGCGCAATGGAATCGTTCAATACCTTAGTGAACGATTTATGGGGAGATGAAACCGGAGATAAATCAAATGAAAAGGGAAAAATAGATTCTAAAAGCACTCCATTGGAGGCTTTAAAGTTAGTTGGTGTTTCACCGGATTTTGATTATTCGGACAATCATACTGATCAACGGGAGGCGCCATTGGATTATATACATTATAAGAAAAAAGACATTGATTTTTACTTCGTAAGAAATACGACGGATCAGTGGGTTACTAGAAATTGTTCTTTCCGACAATTGGGGAAACAACCCGAAATATGGGACCCGGTTTCCGGTGACATCAATCCAATTACCATTTTCGATCAACAAGAGGATAGAACTGAACTGCCTCTTACCTTAGCTCCATATGGTTCTTATTTTGTGGTTTTTAGGGAAGGAGGGACTCAGGGGGCTTATAAGAGAATTCCGGTGTTAGAGGAACAATTGCCAAGAATGCAATATACCTCGGAGGGTCCTATTTTTCTCGATAAAGGAACCATAGAATTGGAGGGTGTTGCCCAAAATATCAACAAGGTGGATAATCGACCTGAGGTTACTATTTTGGAAGGAGAATGGGACGTAAGTTTTCCCAAGGATTGGGGAGCACCTAAAACCACGGTTTTTTCAAATTTAGATTCTTGGACCGAATCAAATGAAGATGGTATTCGATACTTTTCCGGTACGGCCACATACAATAAAATATTTGATTTCAAAAAATCCGTGACTAAAGGAAAAATTTACTTGGATCTTGGGCAGGTGGCCGAGGTAGGTGAGGTTTGGTTAAATGCAAGACCACTGGGAATTACCTGGACCCAACCTCATAGTTTTGATGTCAGTGATATTATCATGGATGGAGAAAATACGATTACCATAGAAGTAGCCAACACGTGGTCCAATAGGTTAACAGGCGATGGCATTACTGGAGAGAAATTTACTCAAACAAATATAGTGAAGGCAAATAAAAATGTAGTGCCTTGGGGGGAACTGCCCTTAAAGACTTCAGGTCTAATAGGACCGGTAACCCTTAAAATTTATTCTACATACTAAGGTGGTTCTCCTTTTTTATTGGGAATTTCCGATGAAATTTTATGAAATGAAAAGATATTGTTCCAAGTTGATATTCTTAATTCTTTATTTGATTCCAGCAACAATTTCGAACGCTTATGGGCAGATAAAACCTGCCCAAATCTTTACAGATCATATGGTTTTGCAAAGGGATATGGAAATACCTGTTTGGGGATTTGCAAAACCAGGAGATGTTATTTCGGTACAAATTGAATCCCATAAGACAACGACGACAACCGATTCTAACGGCAGATGGAAGTGTAAATTGCCATCAATGCCGGCCGGCGGCCCTTATAAAATGAGTATCCAATCAATATCGGATGCCATTTTAATAAGTGACGTGATGATCGGTGAAGTATGGTTTGCCTCTGGGCAATCCAATATGGAACATAATTTGGGTGGTTGGCCATGGATACCGCATTCGCAAATAAAGAACTACGAACAGGAACTGAAAGACTTGGATTATCCACAAATTAGAATGTTTACGGTTCCCAAGCTGGCTTCACCGGTAGAAATGGATGACCTGAGAGGGGGTATTTGGGAACTGCCAACTTTAAATACGCTGCCAAGTTTCTCGGCCTCTGCTTGGTTTTTTGCAAAGGAACTTACAAAGGACCTTGGTGTTTCTGTAGGAATAATTCATAGTTCCTGGGGTGGTACGGCCATAGCTCCATGGATGGATAGGCAAGCGCTAAAAACCTTTGAAAACGATATTTCAGTACCCGAAGTTCCAAAGAGTTTCAACAGGGATAAATGGGTAGAGGACGCCAACACTTCGTGGTCTAGTTATATTGCATTCCGAGAGCGAATAAGCAATTCTGGATTGGATCGGGTTTCTTTTTTGTCAAATTCCAGTCAAAGTGAAGCTCCATGGAAAGTTTTAAAAAAAATTACCGAACCAGACGGTACCTCCAGTAGCTGGATATGGCTTAAAAAGGAATTACATTTATCCGATTCCACAAATTCTATGGAATGGTGTTTGGAGTTGGGTTATTTGAACAGACAGGCACACGTCTTTTTGAATGGATTGGAAATAGGATATTTTTTATATCCGAAAAAGGCTAAAATTGAACTCCCGCCCAATACATTGAAGAAGGGGAAAAATGTAATACTTATTCGTATTGCCCAACCTTGGGGAATTCCAAAAGTGGAAGGCAATAAATTTACCCTAATAAGCAATACTGATAAAAAGAAAATAGATATAACTAATAATTGGTGGATATTAAAGCCCGAAGTTTCTCCCAAACCACATGGAAAATTAAATATTGGTTCTGCAACTTATCTATTTAATGGCATGGTGGCTCCCGTAATACCCTATGCTATCAGAGGGTTTTTATGGAATCAAGGCGAATCGGATGCAGGCCGCTCCGATTTTTATAAAAAAGCTTTTCCAGCTTTAATTACCGAATGGAGAAAACGATGGGGCAAGGCCGATATCCCTTTTATATTCGTACAATCTACAAATTATCAGCCTTCTTGGAGCAAGCCTGAGGAATCGTGGTCCAGGGCTAGTTTGCGGCTTGCTCAGGCCGAAGCGCTTACGCTTCCAAACACTTCGATGGTTGTTTCTATGGATATTGGGGATAAGTATGATGTTCATCCCGCCAATAAACAGGATTTTGGATATCGTATGGCAATTCAAGCGCTTTCAAAGGTTTATGGTAAGGACATCCAATCCGATGGGCCAAGATATAAATCCCATTTTATCCAAGGAAATACTTTAATAGTAAATTTGGAAGAGGTAAATGGACTTTTGTCTTCCACTCATAACGATTCAATTTGCGGTTTTGAATTGGCCGGAAAGGAAGGTGAATTTTATGATGCCCAGGCACGCATTCACGGTGACCAAATATATATAGCCTCCAAAAAAATTGAAAGCCCCATAGAAGTACGATATGCTTGGAGTGATAATCCAGAATGCTTTATCTATGATTCGGAAGAACTCCCTCTGGCCCCATTTTCAACAGTTTATTAATATATAAAAATTAATTTTATGAAAAACATGTTTTTAAAGTATTTCAAGAGTTCTATTAGATTTGGGTTAAGCCTACTTTTGTTGGGAGGATGTCAGGAAAATACAGCAAAGAAGGAAGTTTTTCAAGGTGTTCCCGATAAATTAGGAATAGAACGGTTTAACAATATAACCTTGGAAGCATCCCTTAAACCTTTCAAGCAAAAAAACAAAAAGTATTATCGGGAAGTTGCCTATACCATGTATTCCCAATGGTCAGCTTTGTTAAAACATTCCGATACGATATCCATTATGTTATGGACAGCAGACGGTTCTGAAATATTGGATTATAAAGGGAATATGGAACAACCATTGGAATGGGCAAAATATATTGGAAATCCAAACACCAAGCACGAAGTAGGCTCTGGTCCTAAAAACCTCTCGATACATGAAAGGGCCTATGTATATCGTGAGGACGCACCAGATTTTATGTATGGCGACCTTAAAGAAATTATTGGAGTCTTAAAAGAAGTGGGAAAAGAACTTACCCACAGACCTATCAGGATAGGAGCTACTTTTGACCCGGGGCCAGAATTTGCGAAGTCGCCTTTTAAATATGAAAAGCATCCTGAAATTGTGCAAGGTAATGCCATGGGAGAAAAGACCTTTGTAAACTCCTATTCCGTGTTGAAAGCGGATGCAATTTCTTATGCAGGCTACCCTGATGGGATACCCGATAACACGCCTTTTGGTTCATTTTTCGGTAGACAGAGCCAACATTTTTTGACTGACCTTGGATTTGATTATTTGTGGCTGAGCAATGGTTTTGGCTTCGGCATGGAGCCATGGAGTTCTACGGGGACTATTTTTACAGGAAAAGGGTTTGAGACCGATAAGCTATTGGATACTAAAAAGAAAATCATTGATTTCTGGAGCTTGTTCCGTGAGGAATGCCCTGATTTTAGAATAGAGACACGGGGGACGAATATTGCAACTGGAATTGACCTTGCAAAAGACGGCGTGGATCTTCGTTCCATTTACCATGGGGACTTTAACCTGTTGCCCCCACCTAATTCCCCCTGGGCAGCCTTGGATGGTGATTTTGGTTTGGAATTAATGGGGTATATGACACGGATTGCAGATATTCCGGATAACAGGTATCTTTTTCGATATTATACCCACGATCCTTGGTGGCTCAATAGTCCTTGGTTGGATCGTTATGGCAGGGAACCACATGATATATACCTCCCGATGTCTATTTCAAGAATCGATGAAAATGCGGTTGTAGCGTTACCTACTCATTTAAACTTTTTGACCATTGATGATTCTCTGGGAGATATGCCTGACAAAGTTCCAAATGAGGTTATTCCCCATATTCTTACAGCGCGTCAAGATTCTCCGACAGAACCAGGGCCATTGGTTTGGGTATATCCTTTTGATGAATACCATGATTGGGCAGATCAGCAACAAGAACGCGTATCAGAGATGTATTACGGGGATTGGTTAATTAGACAGGCCATAAATAGTGGACTCCCACTAAATACGGTCATATCGACTAAAAATATTCTTTTAGCTATTAAAAAGAAACCATCGCTGTTCAATGAATCTGTTTTATTCTCCATCTTGCCAGATGCCGGTTCCGAAATAGAAGGTTTTTGGATAGACTATATCCAGAATGGGGGTAAAGTGGTTTTTTATGGCCCGGCCAGGCAGGCAAGCCCACAATTTTTGGAATTGGTCAATCTAAAAAATACGACATCTATAGAAGGGGAGTTTAAAATAGAAAGAAAATACACCCAGGATAACCTAGAGCATGCTTATCCGAACATAATAAGTCATACCAGTCTTTTTTCGGGAGGTGGAGTTGAAAGTAAGGTAGCTAATAAATCCGATACTTTTACCAAAATTCTTGCCAAATACCACCAGGGTAACGACGTTAGGGAGGTCATGTGGACCAGGAACCACGCTGATTGGGCGGGAGGAAAGATTGCTTATGTTCGAGGCACCAATTCTTCTAATTATAAGGGAGGGCGACTTTTAACTCCAGATAATCCTAAGGAATATTTTATTGGCCCTAAGATGCTCCGTGATGTTCTATCTGAATTTGGGATTTCCTATAAAATACAAAAAAGCGATCCACAGACCAAGGATCCGAAAATGACCATTGTACGTAGTGATAATGGATTTTTCTTTTCGGGCTATAATCCAAATACGACAGTCGTACAGAAGTTTCGTTTTCAACAGGGGGCACCTTTAATGCTTGGATATGATACAAAATTGGATAAAGGTCATTCCACTTATTCATTTCCGCCGTCTTGGCATAGGGAGTGCCGCATATTTGTAGACCAGTCTGAAGGAACGCTTAGTTGTTCCGAGGAAACAACTGAGGAATTGGGGATTAATAGAAGATTAATGGTAACTGGCTTGGAAAATGCCACGGTTAGGGTGTATCCGCCTAAAGGATTAGAAACGGAAGAAATTCATTTCTATAACAATGCTAGGTATCCATGGCGCGAAGGTAGTATAGAATTTGAAAAAATGCAAGATTCCATGGGCACCTATTACTTGGTAAAAGACATCACTGGTCAGCTCGTAGTTTCTTGGGAATAGTGAATCAATAGAGGGTTAAATATATTTTCGACGTCAGCAGGACTTTAAATTATAGGGTATTATTTAAATTAGGAAGGTTACTTAATTTGAATGTCTAAAATTGAAGTTGCTTTTATATTTATGAGAATATGTATTTCTAAGAATCTGTTAGATTTTATAAAGATAATTGGTGTATAATCTCATATAAGCAAGTATATCAGCTTCGATTAAATAATTAAAATAATTTCTATTATGCAAACTTTATTAGAGTATTTCAAGAATACGATTAAATTGGTACTACTTCTGTTTTTTCTGGTAGGATTCCAGGAAAACACCACAAAGAATATGGTTCAGGGTATTCCCGATAACTCCGGAGTCAAGACGTTTAACAATATTACCTTGGAAGCATCCCTTAAGCCTTTCAAGCAAAAAGACAACAAATATTATAAGGAAGTCGCCTATACAATGTATTCTCAATGGGCTTCATTGTTGAAACACACAGATACAGTTTCAATTATGTTATGGACCGCGGATGGCTCTGAAATATTGGATTATAAAGGGAATATGGACCAGCCGCTGGAATGGGCCAAATACATTGGAAACCCTAACACCAAACATGAAGTCGGTTCGGGCCCAAAAAGCCTGTCCTTACATGAAAGAGCATACGTTTATATGGAGGACGCACCCGAATTTACTTATGGCGATCTACATGAAATTATACAGACGCTAAGGGATGTTGGAGAACAAATTACCAACAAAACCATTCGTATAGGAGCAACATTTGACCCAGGGCCAGAATTTGCGAAGTCTCCCTTTAAATATGAAAAGCATCCTGAAATCGTGCAAGGTAGTGCCATGGGTGGTAATACCTTTGTGAATTCCTATGCTGTTTTGAAAGGGGATACCACCTCGTATGCAGGTTATCCAAATGGGATTCCTGATAACACTCCCTTTGGCTCATTTTTTGGAAGGCAAAGTCAACATTTTTTGACAGACCTAGGCTTTGATTATTTGTGGTTGAGCAATGGTTTCGGCTTCGGTATGGAACCTTGGCATTCTGCGGGCGCCATTTTTACAGGGAAAGGCTTTGAAACAGATAAGCTAGCGGATACTAAAAAGAAAATTATTGATTTTTGGAGCCTTTTCCGTGAGGAATGTCCCGATTTTAGAATTGAGACCAGAGGCACCAATATTGCGACGGGAATAGACCTTGCCAAGGACGGGGTGGATCTGCGTTCCATTTACCATGGCGATTTTAACCTATTGCCCCCACCTAACTCCCCTTGGGCCGCTTTGGATGGCGATTTTGGATTGGAATTAATGGGATATATGACACGTATTGCAGATATACCAGATAACAGATATCTTTTTAGATATTATACACACGATCCTTGGTGGCTAAACAGCCCTTGGTTAGACCGCTATGGGAGGGAGCCCCATGATATTTACCTCCCCATGTCCATTTCAAGAATTGACGGGAATGGAGTAGTGGCATTACCTACGCATCTTAATTTTTTGACCATCGATGATTCCCTGGGTGATATGCCAGATAAGGTGCCAAATGAGGTGATTCCTCATATTCTTACCGCGCGTAATGATTCTCCGACGGCCCCGGGTCCCTTGGTTTGGGTATATCCTTTTGATGAATACCACGATTGGGCGGATGCGCAACAAGAGCGTGTGTCCGAGATGTACTTCGGGGATTGGTTCATAAGGCAAGCCATAAATAGCGGGCTTCCATTAAATACGGTCATATCCACAAAAAATATTCTTTCGGCGATTACAAAGAAACCAACATTGTTCAAAGGTCCCGTTTTATTCTCCATTGTGCCAGATGCCGGTTCCAAAATGGAAATTTTTTGGACAGACTATCTTAAAAATGGGGGAAAAGTGGTTTTTTATGGGCCAGTTCAGAAAGCTAGTTCGCAATTTCTTGAAATATTAAACCTTCAGAACACGACACCTTTGGAAGGAGAATTTAAGGTAGAAAGAAAATACATCCTAGATGATTTGGACAATCCATTTCCCGACAAAATACTTCATTCTAGTTTGCTTTCTGGGGGGGGGATAGAAAGTAAGGTAGGTAACAACGCCGACTCTTCAACCGAAATTCTTGCCACATTTATTCAAGGCAATGAGAGAAGAGATGTTATGTGGACTAGAACTGATCCCAAATGGGCAGGCGGAAAAGTCGCTTACGTACGCGGCACAAATTCTGCCCATTATACAGGTGGGCGACTGCTAAAGCCAGATAACCCCAATGAGTATTTTATAGGGCCAAAGATGCTGCGGGATGTATTGATGGAATTCGGAATTTCAATTAAAATTGAAAAAGTAGGTCCAGAAATTCAGGATCCAAAAACGACTATTGCCCGCAGTGATAATGGATATTTTTTCTCGGGCTATAATCCCAATACGACAGTTGTTCAAAAGTTTCGTTTTGAACAGGGAGCTCCTTTAATGCTTGGGTACGACACAAAATTGGAAAAGGGGCATGCAACCTATTCTTTTCCGCCATCTTGGCACAGGGAATGCCGTGTATTCGTAGAACAGGAAGAGGGGGTCCTTAGCTCTTCGGAATTAACACCGGTACAGTACGGTATCAAGAGACGCTTGGAAGTTAGCGGTCTAAAGAATGCTAATGTTAGGATATATGTACCAGAAGGAATTGGATCGGAAAGCATCTATTTTTATAACAATCCCAAGAATGCATGGAAAGAAGGCCAAATTGAGGCAGAAAAAGTAGTCGATTCCATGGGCACTTATTATTTAGCAAGAAACATTACAGGCCAGCTTGTAGTTGCATGGGAATGAGTTTACAAAGGACGATTGAATAATTGTTCAGCTTTACTAGTATTTTAAACGGATGGTTATCCAAGAATACTGTGATTCAAAGAGGTACAATTTCTAAAACTGAAGTTATTATCATAAATATGAGAATGTCGATTTTACATAATAAAAATAGATTTTGTGTCAACTTAATTTAGGACTGGACATTATTCAATATATATTGAATAAGCCCTGTAAATTAGATAGATTAATTAGCTGGTAAACGATGGTCTTAAATCTAAAAAGGCTAAAAGTTATTTATCTGAAAGCTCATGAAGTATTTTGGAGTGCCTTTTATAAGTTGTTCTCATTCTTCATAGAAATCTTAACGTAACAAATCCTTTAATGTTTATAAAAACATGCATACACGAAAATTAATTTTTGTTATTATCATTACATATTTGCACCTTTTTTTTTCAATGCAATGAAGTAATATTATTTAAGGCAGTTGAATAATCCTAGCTATAATTGAATACATTTTGCTTATGAACATGTTAACAGACCTAAAATTTGACTTAGACCCCAAAAAACCGATATATGTGCAAATCGCAGATTGTTTTATTTCTAATATTTCCAATGGAAGTATTAAGAAGAATGAACAATTGCCGTCTATTAATATGTTTAGTAAAAAATATAAAGTATCTAGAGATACAGTGGAAAAGGCATATAAGGTTTTAAAGGTTAAAAATGTAGTTGTTGCCAAAAAGGGAAAAGGTACTTATGTAAATAATACAGAATTAATGCATAAGCAAACGGTACTTTTTCTTATTAATAGGTTAAGTACATACAATTTAAAAGTATACAGTTCTTTCATTAATTATATTGGTGATAGACACTTTGCTGATATTGAGGTTTACCATTGTGATGCCACTCTTTTTATGAATTTAATCGAAAACAGTATTGAAAAATATGACTATTACTTTATTCTACCACATTTTGAAATAGCGAATCATCAACAGTCGAGTTTTAAAAGAGAATACTTAGAAGTAATAAAAAGAGTACCATGTGAGAAACTTATTATTATGGATGATAATAATCTGAAAATTGGTTGGGAAATCATCCAAATTATTCAGGATTTTGAAAATGATATTTATGAAGCACTTAAAAAAGGAAGAGAAAAAATAAAAACATATAAGAAACTAATTTTAATCCTTCCTGAAAACACTATTTACCCTTACCTCAAAAAGGTTACGAAAGGTTGCAAAAGATTTTGTATTGAACAAGCCATTGATTTTGAAATTTCAATCAAAAAATATGAAGGTGTGAGCATTAATCGAGGTGATTTGTATTTTGTTGTTGAAGATGATGATTTGGTTAATTTAATGGATATAATAAAGGCCAAAAACTTAGTGTTGGGAACTGATATTGGAATTATATCTATTAATGAAACACCTTTAAAAAAGCTATTGGGCATTACTGTGGTTTCAACAAATTTCAATGAAATAGGCAAAACGGTTGCCGGTATGATTCATAATGATAAAAAAGGTAAAATTAAACACCCTTATAGTTTTATTGATAGAGCTTCTATTTAAACCTGAACTAAAATTAAATTCTTTAGTTGGAATTCAAGTGTTTATATCGATTGCAGTTTTCAAATGTTTACAATTGGATAACGGTTATGTTTTGTCTTTGTTCCAGTTCAAGATACCACCATCTCATTCGCCTCATCCAATACATGGTTGGTAAAGCTCTTTAAGTAGATCTGTGTTGTTTTAAGGGAGTTGTGACCCAATCCTTCACTGATTACCTCTGTGGGTATCCCCATGAATTTGGCTATGGTGGCCCAGGAATGGCGGATGGTATAGGTTGTAAAATGTTCTTCGATACCTGCATCCTCGGCAATGATCTTAAGACGGCTGTTCATCCTTCTTCTTAGGGTTTTATATTTTTCATAATGCTTTGTGCTACCATCATAGTTTGCGGGGAAAAGATATTCGTCCATTGATTTTCCTTTCGTATAAAAATTCAAAATTTCCCGTAGTTCCTCCGTAATTCGGACGGAGAGCTGGTCTCCTGTCTTGCTACGGCCGTAGAATATGCGGTCATTGACTATGTCCTTGACCTGAAGCTTTACCAGATCTATGAAATTCATTCCCCTACAGTTGAACATCACCAGGGCATAATTTTTGGCATGCCAGATGGCTGATCCTTCTTTGTAGTTTACGTCCCTGATCTTTATGAAGTTCATTTTTGATATGGCCTTTTTTTTGGTACGTCTGGAAGTGGGAATTTTAAAGTGTTGGAAGGGGTTCTTTTTGGGATAAAATTGATCTTCCTTTATGGCACTGTAATAGACCGCTCTAACGGCCCTCAAATAGGAGCTGATACCATTTTTGGAACTGCTCTTTGCTTTGTGTTCGATCTGGAAATTGGTCAGGAGTGTAACGGTAATCTCGTTCAACCGCAGATCTTTTCCCCCGTTCAGTCTGGTAATGGACCTGATGGCCCCTGCATACCAGGATGCAGTTCCGGGTTTGTTGGATCTTAATTTTCTATCGATGATGACCTTTCCCCATTGCGACAGGGTAATCCCGTTGTCTACATCATCCCGTATCTTGGTGTCCACTTTTTTGTCCCATGCCTTCCGGATATATCCAACCAGCGTATCCGCATCTACCGAGTTGATGCTGTCCCCGAGTCCCACTATGAGCTTATGAGCTGTATGTAGTTTGTCATAAATTTTTTCATTGGCCCTGTCACAATCTACATGGTTGTTTTTGAAGACGGACTTTTTCATCCGCATATATTTATCGTCCCATCCAGCGGGTGAACAATGATAGGGTAGGCGTATGATCCTCGTTTTACGGTGAAACAATCTTAGGGCAACGGGATACAATCCGTTGGCTGCACTTTTTGCCGATTTC
>TARA_R110000751_G_scaffold78129_3_pt1 | contig 30277 bp, 27 predicted proteins | sample TARA_R110000751 | Tara Oceans TARA_R110000751 (sample SAMEA4398001) | marine metagenome | biome: Polar Biome; feature: [MES] marine water layer (ENVO:01000295) within the mesopelagic zone...; material: water (ENVO:00002006), including particulate matter (ENVO:01000060) such as...... | reverse complement strand
AGGAACTTCACTCAGGATCAATAAAGTTCATCCTGTCGTAGTCACTATTACTAACAACTGTAATTTTAATACAAAAGCAAAGCTCCTGCAAACTAAAATCTCCACCTATCGGTGATATAGATCTTGAAATCACCTCTGATATTGTCCAATATTACGGTTAACTTTACAAAACCCTAAAAACAGTAGTGATCCATGAAAGTCCCAAAGAAAATAGATAAGTTTAGAAGAGACTTGTTTCGATCCATTACTCGACAAATAGGTAGCAACGCAAAGAAACAAGACCTCAGTAATATAGAACCAGATAAAATCAAAAAGGTATTGATCATACGTCCTAATCATAGATTGGGAAACCTCTTACTAACCACTCCACTTGTTCAAGAAATTACGACAACATTTCCTAATGCTAGTGTTGACTTTTTAGCTAAAGGAGCACTAGCGCCTATTGTTTTTAAAAACTATAAAAACCTAACTAATTTTACACTTCTTCACAAAAGACCCTTTGACAACATTTTAAGTTATGCTTCCATCTGGTTAAAAATGCCTTTTAAAAAGTACGACTTGGTCATCAACACCGTTAAATGTTCTTCCTCAGGTAAATTACTCACTAAAATCACTCCTGCTACTTATAAGATTTATGAATATGAAGATGATGAAAACACAAAATCTCAAACTATTCATCATGGAAAAGAAGCCGTTATTGCCTTGCGTAGTGCTCTGTATGGCTCCGACCTTGAAAAGGTAACTAAAGAGGTGCCTATGTTAGATATTAAATGCAGTGACGAAGAGCTACAGAAGGGTAAAGATATTTTAGCCTCTTTAATGGGCGAAACTAAAAATAGTATCGCCATTTTTACTTTTGCTACAGGCGATAAGTGTTATTCTAAAGAATGGTGGTCTACATTTTATGAGCATTTATTGGTCGCATTTCCTGATCATCAAATTGTAGAAATTTTACCTTACGAGAATGTTTCTCAAATTGATTTTAAAGCTACTTCTTTTTATAGCAAAGACATCAGAGAGATGGCTTCAGTGATGGCCGCTTGTAAGATCTTTATTGGAGCAGATAGTGGTATTATGCATCTCGCTTTTGCCTCAGGCGTACCAACTTTAGGATTGTTTAGTGGTCGAATGGAGCAATTCCGTCCCTACGGAAAAAACAATAATGCAGTAGATATATCTTTAACAGGTATAGCGCACTGGACAGAAGAAATTAAAGGTATTCTGAATCCATCTCAAAAAAAATAGACCAAGAGCATTAGAAGATCTTCATTTTCCGAAACCCGTATCATTAATTAGAACAATATAAAACAGTTTAAAATCTCGTATTCACAAGGCGTGATTGATACTACTGTATCAAGTACAAATACAACGGAAGTCCTATCGTAATGTTTAAAGGAAATGTTATGGCGAGTGCCATGGGTAAGTAAAGACTGGGGTTAGCCTTAGGAGCCGCAATTCTCATCGCTGCAGGAACCGCAATATAAGAAGCACTTGCTGCTAAAATGGATAATAACAATCGATCTCCAGTTTCACTTATCACATAGCCCGATAAAAATGCCACTACACAGCCATTTACAAGCGGTACAACAACAGCAAAGACTAATGCAAACCAACCTTTCTTAACAAGTACTCCTATTTTCTTGCCACTAGTTATTCCCATATCTAATAAAAACACGGCTAGAAATCCCTTAAAAAGATCAGTTGTAAAGGGTTTTATTCCAGCAGCTTGTTCCTCGCTAGCAATAAAACCAATAACCAAACTTCCTAAAATTAAAAGCACACTCCCATTTGTTAGCGCATGTCTAACCAGACCTAATATTTTACTCCTTGAACGTTCTTCTTTTTTAGAACACAAACTCATTAATAAAACTCCAACGATTATAGAAGGTGCCTCCATCAATGCCATGACTGCCACCATATGACCCCCAAATGGAATTCCTTCCATTTCTAAATAACTTATAGCTGTAACAAATGTCACCGCGCTTACAGAGCCGTAGGCCGCAGCAATCGCACCTGCATTCTCAATAGAAAATTTAAGCCTGAGAATGAAGAACGTATATAAAGGAATTATTATGGCTAATCCCATTCCAATAAAAACAGCCCAATAAATATCGGCGGTAAATGTGCTGTGCGATAGCTCTTGCCCTCCCTTAAAGCCTATGGCAAATAATAAATAAAGAGATATAAACTTTGAAGAACTTTCAGGAATCTCCAGATCACTTTTGACCTGAGAAGCAAATAATCCTAAAATAAAGAACAGTAAGGCTGGATTTGACAGATTATCTGTCAAAAGGTGTAAATCCATAGTGAGTAGTTAGGATACGACTAATTAGTCGATGATCTCAATTTCTAGAATACCGTTGATTTTAATCCTCTTACCCATCAATCTTGCTTCACGGGATAGTTCCTTAAATTCCTTTCTCTCGGCAGTTAGCTCTACTACACGACTGTCATCATAGCCCGTATCGCTATTGATGTTACCTTCAGACATAGAAAGTCTATGTAATTTATGAAAATTAATTTTTTCTCCTATCAGATTACTTACGATATCTGAGGCTTCTGAGGCAGTAAATATGCCATCTACAAGCTGTACTTTATGCATAACTTCTTTACTTGTATTCATCTTAAATTAATTTTTGTTGCTATTTATTATTTTTGGTAAAACCGCTATGATAAGCACCAAAAGAACGACAACCAGAGGCGTCATTAAATAAGATGACATAGGGTGATCTTCTACTAAACAGACTGCTGTGACAACAAAATAAGCAACACTTAAAACGGCTATACCTATGTACCTTATGATTTGAGAGACGCGATCAAAATCTATACGTGCGAACACATTAAATGAACTTTCTGATCTCAACGAGCGCTCTGAAGAACTTCTTGTATTGATTTGCTGTAACATTAGTTGACTTATTTTTAATTGGTAACACAAATATGCGAACATACACTCATTAATTTTTATTTATATTTGTAATGAAGTTCATAAGAAATAATTATGCATTATACATTACATCAGCTCCAAATATTTCTTCAAATAGTAGAAAAGCGCAGCATCACAAAAGCTTCAGAGGCTTTGTTTCTAACGCAGCCTGCAGTCTCGATTCAACTCAAGAAGTTTCAAGATCAGTTTCCTATTCCTTTAACTGAAGTGATCGGGCGCCAACTTTATGTGACCGATTTCGGTGACGAGATTGCTAATGTTGCCCAACGTATTCTGGAAGAAGTGCAGGTTATCGATTATAAGACCAATCAATATCAAGGAAAACTAGCGGGCAAACTAAAACTTTCTATTGTCTCGACTGGTAAATACGTAATGCCCTACTTCCTCTCTGGATTTTTAAACGAACATACCGGTGTAGAGTTCTCCATGGATGTGACTAATAAAAAAACTGTCATTCAAGATCTCGAACAGAATAAAGTCGATTTTGCTTTAGTATCTGTGTTACCTGATCATCTTGATCTAGATACCTTACCTCTTATGAAGAACGAATTATACCTGGTAGGCAGTTCGGATAGGGAAAAAAACAGAAAAGGTAAAAAGGAGTTGATCTTTTCAGAAGAACCTTTGCTTTACAGAGAACAGGGCTCTGCCACTAGAAATGCCATGGAGAATTTTATTCAAGGAAAAAATCTGCTAGCAAATAAAAAGATAGAATTGACTTCTAATGAAGCCCTTAAACAAGCCGTTATTGCTGGTATAGGCTACTCCATTATGCCTATGATTGGAATTAGAAATGCGGTTGAAAAAGGAGAAATCAATGTTATTCCTTACAAAGGACTTCCCATACAGACGCAATGGAACCTCATCTGGTTGAAGAAGAAAAAGCTATCGCCTGCTGCGGTCGCCTTTAAAGAATATATACTAGAAAATAAAGATCAAATTACCGCAAAATATTTTGATTGGGTTGTACAAGATTAAATAAAAGATTTATCAGGTCATTTTTGAGTGCTGTTCCGCTTTCGCGAAAGCGAAAAAACAAAGAGTTCATTTTCCTAAAGCATTTATAAAAAAAGAGAAGCCTCTCGACTTCTCTTTTATAACTGAATAACTTGAATTTTTATTTACCTACAATGTGCAGCTCTACAAAATTCTTGTCTACATATAGGGTTTCCGTTTTTTGATCGTATTTCAAATCTTTCAATGAAACTTTTACATTATCTACCTCTACATAGTTGATTTTAAATGGTAAGCCAATAAAGTTAAAACGTAAGGTTTCATATTCTGTCGAATACTTTCCATCTTTATATTGAGAGATAATAATCTCGTTCTCCTTGCCTTTAAAATTTAAATTTCTAAGACTAAAACGGCCTTTTTTGTAGTCATAACCATCTGCTGCATCTTCGTAAACAAAAGACTCTTCTTTACCTATCGTATAATAAACGTCAAGGGTTAGGAATTCTATTTTCTTCTCTCCAACGTACTGCATAACCGGATAGCGCGGAATGATGGAGCCTGATTTAACAAATAACGGGATCTCGTCTATATCGGCATCCACCCAGGCTTCTTTTCCTCCAGTAATCGTTTCACGAGTCCAGAAGTTGTACCATTCCCCTCTAGGAATATACATTCTGCGACCTTTGGCGTTAGGTTCTAATATGGGACAAACCAAGATTTGATCTCCAAAAATAAATTCGTCATTCCTATAATGTGTCTGTGCATCTTCTTGATCGTACACTACTAGTGATTTCAATATAGGGGTTCCTTCTTCAGCATATTGCCAGAAAGCAGTATAGAGATAAGGGAGTAGTTTGTAGCGCAGCTCGATAAATTTTCTAGTGATATTGGTCACATCCTCATCAAATGTCCAAGGTTCTTGATCTCCATGATCACCACTAGAGTGCACACGACAAAAGGGGTGGAAAATACCAAGTGCAATCCATCTCGCAAAAAGCTCTCCCGTAGGCTGCTCTGCAAAACCACCTATATCAGACCCCGCAAAAGACATCCCTGAAAGGGCCATGCGTTGTGCCTGAATATTTGCAATACTCAAATGCTCCCAAGTTGCTACATTATCCCCAAACCAGCTGGAGGTATAGCGCTGTGTTCCTGAATAAGCAGATCTTGTGATCACAAACGGTCGTTTGGGATATATATATTTCTTGACACCTTCATAGGTCGCACGAGCCATCTGAGCGCCGTAAATGTTATGGGCTTTTCTATGGGAACAGGGATGGCCGTCAAAATCGTGACGCACATCATTTGGAAATGTTTTATTAGGAACCTCCATCACTGCTGGCTCATTCATATCATTCCAGATTCCAGCAAGTCCGTTATCTGCAATCAGCCCTTTGAATAAATCTGCCCACCAGGCTCTTACTTTAGGGTTGGTATAATCAGGGAAATAACATTCTCCCGGCCACACCTTTCCTTTCATATAAGGACCATCAGCACGCTTACAGAAGTAGTCGTTTTCCATAGCTTCTTTATAGACATAATAGTCAGGATCTACTTTGATTCCCGGATCTATAATTGCGATCGTCTTAAAACCTTCCTCTCTTAGATCACTAATCATCTTAGTAGGGTTAGGAAACTTCTCATTATCCCAAGTGAAACAACGGAAACCGTCCATATAGTCGATATCCAAATAAATGGCATCACAAGGAATTTGTAACTCGCGGAATTTTGAAGTGATTTCTCTTACATTACTTTCTGGATAATAACTCCATTTACACTGGTGAAAACCCAGTGCCCACAACGGAGGTAACTCTGGTTTACCAGTAAGCTCTGTATAACCACTTACTACGTTATTTAAATCTGGACCGTAGATAAAATAATAATCCATGTTTCCCCCTTGCGCCCAGAAGCTGGTTACATGATGACGCTCTTGTGCAAAATCAAAGAAGGATCTAAAGGTATTATCAAAGAAAATACCATAGGCAATTTTGTTTTGAAGACCTATGTAAAATGGTATGTTTTTATAAAGCGGGTCAGTATGTTTACCAAAAGCATATTGATCTGTTCCCCACATTTCAAACCTTTTGGCGCGCAAATTATTATCTGCCGGTTTATCACCAAGACCGTAATAACTCTCTCCAGGCTGTGCCTTTTTAGACATTTTAACCACCTCACCACCATACTCATAGCTCTCTTCATAATGAAAGCCTAATTCATCTTCACAGATGATTTTTCCTTTCAGGTCAAAAATGCGAGATTTTAAATCTTTTTTTGCGATGTGACAAACGACCTTTGAAGTAGTGATCTCGTAGTAACTCTTCTTTTCTAAGACACTTAGTTTGTTATAACCCCTGTTGCTAGTGGCTTCTACCGCATAAGAAAAATCTTTTTCAAGTTTTCCGCCCGTTCCATATTTAAAACGTATCAAACTGTCGCGAAAGATCTGTAACCGCAGTATCACCCCATTATCTGCATGAAAGGTGAGTGTATCAACAACATGGTCAAAAGAGGTTAATTCACCTGGAAATACATTTCCCTGACTGTGTAATTCTGTATTTGTAATCATAGAATGATGGTGTTCAGTATTTTAAGGAGCATCTTGCTGAAATACTCCTTCTCGACTAAATTATGAAAAATATTGATGCAGTAGCATGTTAAACGTGAGATAGTTACGCAAGGCTGAACCTTGTGAATTTGATAAAAACGAGAGTTGTGAGTTGTCATATTCGCAATTAGAAAGAACAACTAGAACCGACTATTGCGATTTTACATGTTGGTTTCTTGATGACAGATTTATCTTTAAAAAGCAACTGATTTTAAAAAATTAATTCCTTTTAATTGACACCAAAAAAAAGCTATCCTCTCGCAAAACCTCGTCAAATGTAAGGAGGTGAAAAAGAATGGAGTCCTGACATAACTCATCTCTAAAATTATTTTACAGCTTATTGAACCCCATAAACCAAAACCCCCAAAGGCGGCAATCTCAACGCTACACTTTGCTTTCTGTGATGCCATTCTGTTTCTTGAGCAGTAAAGGTTTTTTTTACTTTAAAGTTGGAGCCATCATATTTAGCATCATCACTATTAAAAAGCAACTTATATTTCTTATTAGTGGGTAATCCTATACGGTAATGATTTCTCACCACTGGTGTCATATTACATACCACCACAAGATGTGAATTTTTTCCTTTCCTGATATAACTGATCACAGAATTTTCGTGATCTTCATAAGAAATCCACTCAAATCCCTCTATACTAAATTGCTTCTCGTACAATGCTTTTTCATTTTTATAAAGCTTATTCAAGTCTTTTACAACTTCTTGAATTCCTTGATGTGGGGCGTATTGAGTCAAGTGCCAGTCCAGACTTCCGTTAAAGTTCCATTCTTCATGCTGCCCGAATTCAGATCCCATCATCATCAATTTACCACCTGGATGTGTAAACATATAAGAAAAGAGCAACCTTAGATTTGCAAATTTTTGCCAGTCGTCTCCTGGCATTCTTCCCAGTATAGTGCTTTTGCCATAAACCACTTCGTCATGAGATAAGGGCAGCATAAAATTCTCTGTAAAGGCATAAGTCATCGAGAAGGTTAAATCATCTTGATGATGACGTCTGTAAATAGGTTCCTTTTTGAAATACTCCAATGTATCATGCATCCATCCCATCATCCATTTCATACCAAAACCCAGTCCTCCGACTGAAGTGGGTGCGCTAACCATAGGAAAGCTGGTGCTTTCTTCTGCAATAGTTTGTGTGTCGGGATAATTATGATAAACGGCCTCGTTCATTTCTTTTAGAAAAGCAATAGCTTCAAGGTTCTCTCTTCCGCCGTAAATATTAGGATCCCACTCTCCTTCCTCTCTGGAATAGTCTAAAAACAGCATACTGGCCACCGCATCCACTCTCAGACCATCTATATGATATTGATCCAACCAAAAAAGCGCATTAGAAATCAGAAAACTCTTTACTTCATTACGACCATAATTAAAAATCAAAGATTTCCAGTCGGGATGGTATCCTCTTTTTCTATCAGGATGCTCATAAAGGTGTGTCCCGTCAAAATAACCTAACCCATGGGCATCTTCAGGAAAATGCGATGGGACCCAGTCTAATATAACTCCCAGTCCAGCATTATGGCAAGCGTTGACCAGTTCTTGGAATTCTTCTGGATAACCAAATCTTGCGGTAGGTGCAAAATAACCAGTGATTTGATAGCCCCAAGATGGACCATAAGGATATTCCATGACCGGCATGAACTCGATATGGGTGAACTGCATCTCTTTTGCATAAGCTACCAGGTCCAAAGACAGCTCATGGTAACTCAAACTCCTATCTTCCTCTAGCTTGTGTTTCCAACTGCCCAAATGAACCTCATACACGGAATATGGAGCATCGAGGGCGTTGTTTTTCTTGCGTGACTTCATCCATTTTTGATCGTTCCAATTGGGTTGATAATCATACACCACACTAGCCGTTCGAGGTGGATGTTCATAACGAAGTGCGTAGGGATCTGCCTTTTCTGTTACTATGTTGTTGTGTGAAGATTGAATTTTATATTTATAGGTCGCACCGTGCTTTACCCCTGGAATAAAGCCCTCCCATATACCACTACGGTCCCATCTTACTTGGAGTTGGTGTTCATTTTCTGTCCAGAAATTAAAGTCTCCAATTACAGAAACACTTTTAGCACTAGGTGCCCAAACAGCAAAATAGGTCCCTTCTACCCCATTAAGCGTCATGACATGAGAACCAAATTTCTCATACAACCTATAGTGTTTACCACTTTTGAATAAGTCGATGTCAAAATCTGTAAAACGACTGTGTGCAATTACCTCAGCCATCATTTAAAGTGAAAAACCTTTAGGGATAACTGCGTCTTTTTTGATAACTACAATACCATCTTTCACCACTAAATAATCGGTTTCTTGGTCTTTTAAATGGGGTCCACCATTGATTTTTACGTCATCTCCAATACGTACATTTTTATCTATAATGGTGTTTTTTATATAGCATCGATCTCCTATTCCCGCTAGAATTTTAATGTTTGATTTTTCAATTTTCTCAAGAGATTCATAATCATCATTACCCATCATATACGTATTGATTACTGTAGAATCTTTACCTATTCTAGAACGTATTCCTATAACAGAACGTTCAATTTTGGCAGCTTGAATGATACAACCTTCGGCAATAACTGCTTTATTTAGATGAGTGTCCGATATTTTTGAAGTAGGCAACACTCTGGAGTTGGTAAAAATACGTCGCTTGTCATCATACAGATTAAACTCTGGAATATCATCAGTAAGACCTAAGTTAGCTTCAAAAAATGACTCTATATTTCCTATGTCTGTCCAGTACCCCTCAAACTGATAGCTCAGTATTTTATGTTTACCGATAGCCTGTGGTATGATTTCTTTACCAAAATCAATAGTGCTTTCATCGTTCATAAGCTCAATCAGTAGGTCCTTGTTAAAAATATAGATCCCCATACTGGCCAGGTGGTTCTTACCTTGTTTTTTCATTTCATCACTTACTGGACTGGTCCAATCTGGCAATAAACTGGTCACCGGCTTTTCAATAAACGAAGTGATGCTATTGTCTTTATCTGTCTTAAGGATACCAAAAGATGGTGCGTCTTTTTCATTTACAGGAATCGTAGCAAGGGATATCTTTACCCCTGCATCTATATGTGCTTGGAGCATTTCATTAAAATCCATTTGATACAATTGATCACCAGATAAAATTAATACATATTCAAAATCATGCCTCAAGAAATGATGCATACTTTGCCTAACGGCATCGGCCGTACCTTGAAACCAAGCATTATTGTCTGGAGTTTGCTCAGCAGCAAGCACATCTACAAATGCCGCACTAAAGAAACTAAAATGGTAGGTATTCTTAATATGCCTGTTTAATGAAGCAGAATTAAATTGTGTCAATACATACATTCTCTTTAAACCAGAGTTGATGCAATTAGAAATAGGTATATCAACTAATCGGTATTTTCCAGCGATATTTACTGCAGGCTTGCTTCTAGTTTCAGTGAGTGGATAAAGTCTTGTTCCTTGTCCACCACCTAAAATGATACTTAAAACTTTGTCGTTCATCATAATTAGTCAGTTAATGAGTTATAGAGTTGTATATAGACTCTTGCAGATCGATCCCAAGAATGATCTATGTTCATGATTTGTTTTCTTAATTTCTTGATTTTCACCTGGTCTTTATAAAGAGTGGCTGCTCTTTTCACAGAAGATACTATTTGCTCCACCGTTGTATCGTCATGCATCAACCCAAAGCCGCCATCCTCTATATCCACAATCGTATCTTTTAATCCGCCTATACCTCTAACGATTGGAATAGTCCCATACCTTAAGGAATACATCTGGTTGAGACCACAAGGCTCTACCCGAGATGGCATCAGTAAAAAATCTGCTCCCGCGTAGACGATATGCGACAACTTTTCATCATAACCTATATACGAATTGTATTTGCCTTTGAATTTTTCTCTTAAAGCCATTAACTCCTCTTCTGTTTTAGGATCTCCAGACCCTAATAACAAGATAGAAACATTTTGATTATGGAGCACTTGTTCGAAGGCTTCTGGAAAAAGGTCAGAGCCCTTTTCATAAACTAACCTGCCTATAAAGGCAAATAAAGGTTGATCAATATCTAGGTTATACGTATCGCATAGCCATTTCTTATTGGCCTTTTTACCACTTGTATTTGTTGCTAGGGTATAGTTCTTTACCAGATAGGAGTCAGTGACCGTATCCCAAACTTGTGTATCTATACCATTGAGAATCCCTACACATTTTGCAGACTCATGACTTAATAGACCTTCTAACCCATTAGCGTGCTGTTTTAATTCTTCCATGTAACTAGGAGAAACGGTATTGACTCGCCAAGCACATTTAATAGCACATGCCAGCGGATTTATATTTCCATCCCAATCTAACAATCCGGTGTACTCTGCTTTAAAAGCAGGGATCCAGCCTATAAGTTCGTGAGAAAACCATCCTTGATACTGCGCATTGTGAATGCTCAGCACAGAGGCTGTATTTTTAAACAGCTCAAAATCGTAACAATATTGCATCATAAAAGGAACTAGTCCTGTATGATGGTCGTGGCAGTGAATCACATCTGGCAGTTGCTTTTGTGTACCTAACCATTGCAGTGCAGCAATTTGAAAGGCGGTAAATCTTTTGGAATCATCAGAGGAATAGACGTATTCTTTAAAGAGCAATTCTGGAATATCAATCAAATAGAGTGTAAAACCTAAGTCTCTATCTACGAGCTGGAGAACATTAAATTTATACTGTTCTTCAGCTAATTTGACGCTTCCACTTCCAATATTTTTAAAGCGGTTTGTCTTTGTAAAAGCCAGATCATAAAAGGGCATGATAACACTGGCATGTTCTCCTTGTGCGTTTTGATATTTAGGAAGTGCCCCCACAACATCTGCAAGCCCACCTACTTTGGCCACTGGATAGCACTCGGCACTGATATGGATAATATTCATAAGTTAACTGGTTCGTTTACTGCATATAAATTAAATCAATTCCGACAACAATTACTTCCTTTCTTTTAAATTAAAGGAAGTTTTTAAGCCTGTAAAGATATTTGCTCTGTCGCCCATAAGATAGCATCGTTCATTTTCTCAAATATCTCAAATGGTTTTGCGCTGAATTGCTTTTCATAATTTGCTGTGTTTTCTTTAATATCAGAATTCACGACAATTCCTATACCTAACAAATTATCAATTTCTGCTACTTTTAAATATACCAAGGGATTAACAGAGTAAGAATTGACTCTATTTCCTATGTAAATCATTTTGCGATTTGAAAAGTGTTTATCAATCATCGCCTTCAAGACTTGCGCATGATCAACAGTCACTATTTCTCCTTCTTTAATCTGGTTGATTAAATAATTTTCAAAAATAAATACCTCAGAATAACCCAAGTCGTAATATCGTAATTCGTTCATGCTTTAAGTTAGCACTTAAATATACATTAATTTATAGAAAATAAAAAAATATTTTGCTTTCGCTAGAGCGGCGTATCAATAATGTTTTTAAAAAAAATATTTTGCCAATCATCAAACATTCTATAATCTCAAAAGTGCAAAAAAACAAAAATGGCTGCAATAAATTGCAGCCATTTTTAATAAAACGAATTATAAAATTAAGTCAGTTGTGCTTTTACAACAGCACTTATGGTTCTCCCATCTGCTTTGCCAGCGAGTTCTTTATTTGCCATTCCCATAACTTTACCCATGTCTTTCATTCCTGCGGCACCTGTTTTAGCAATGATAGCGGTCACTACTTTTGTTATTTCTTCTTCACTCAATTGTTCTGGTAAAAATTGCTCTAACACTGCTGCTTGAGCGAGTTCTGGCTCCGAGAGGTCTTCTCTATTTTGCTCTGAAAAGATGCGAGCACTGTCCTTGCGTTGCTTTACTAATTTTTGAACCAGCTTAACTTCCTCTTCTTCGGTCAACCCGTCGCTAGTACCTGATGTTCTCGCTAATAAAATCTCACTCTTTACGGCTCTTAATGCTGCGAGAGCTGTTTGATCTTTTGCTTTCATGGCCTCTTTAATGGCTGTCATGATTTCATTCTCTAAACTCATAATCCTATTTTTATTATTGGTAAAGCATTCTATTTGGGTCCTGTTGACGGCTGCATATACATCGCCTGATCCACAAACCAAAAATACGATTTTGTGAAACATAAAAAAACCCAAAAACCATTACAGTATTTGGGCAGTTTGTGTTGTATAGAAACTATTGCTAGTCTACATTATCATGTAAAAAAGAATTATTATTAGTACGCAACTGGATCTCGTTATTCTCATCTGTAGAAAGTGTTGTTCTTGATCTATCTCTTTCTTCTGGTAATTTATCCAGCTCTACACCATGCCTTAAATAGGCTGGTTTCTTCTCTATCTCATCTAGTCTATGAGAGCTCTTGAACTTAAAATTATAAGCGTGCATCTTACGCTTGCGTTCTTCTGCTCTAAGTACTAAAGCTTCATTAAGAGGCAGATCAGTAGGTTCCACATTTTTACGAACCTCTTGATCCACTTGTTTAGAAGTTTGTTCCACTTCTTTGGTCAGGATCTTTATTTCTGACTCTGCTACTACATTCTCTTTAGACTCTTTAGACTCTGCAGGTTTTGCGGCGTTCAATTGATCTTCTACCTCCATATAATCTTCCAAAGAATACTTTTTTTCACCTTCGTTAGAAAACTCTGTTACTGGAACCACATTAATAGGATCGTTTACTTCAATATCTTCTAGTTGATAGGTAATAGCTGGCTCATCTTTGTCTTGTAACTGTGCTGATAAAGGCATGTCAAAATCTAAGAAAAACTGATCTTTCTCTTCTTCCTCTGTGATTTCTGAAGCGACTTCAATAGACGACACTTCTTTGATGACAAATTCCTGAGCCTGATCCAGCACTTCTTCGTACACCACATTGAGGTTTTCTATAAATTCTGTGGTAGGAATCAATGTGTTTTCTTCTACTACAGGTGCAATTGTTTCCTCTACCTCTTCATCTCCTAGTTCATGAACGATAATTAATGGCTCAGCAGGTTCTGAAGGTCGGGCTGTTTTTGGTGCTTGTTCCGCTTTCGCGAAAGCGGGATCCTCTTCTATTTCCTCGTCCAGATCCATGATTAATTCACCAGCAATCACATTGCTAGTCTTCTCTTCTAAAATTGCTGTAGCGCGTTGCTCCTCTTCCAGTGTATGGATAATGCGCTTAGCTTCTGTATTGGATATTTCATTTTGTTGCTCAACATCAAATCCTGTAGCAATAACAGTGATGGAAATCGCGTCACCTAAAGCTTCGTCTTCTCCTACACCCATAATGATATTTGCTACACCACCAGCTTCATTCTGTATGTGTTCATTTATTTCACCTATTTCATCAATAGTAATTTCTTCTGTCCCAGAGACGATCAATAGCAACACGTTGGTAGCGCCTTCAATTTTATTATCATTCAACAAAGGAGAGTCTAAAGCCTTAAGAATTCCTTCTTGAGCGCGGTTAGCGCCAGTGGATTGTGCGCTTCCCATAATAGCAGTACCACTATTTGCTAGTACTGTTCTTGCGTCATGTAAATCAATGTTTTGAGTGTAATGATTTGTGATCACCTCTGCAATACCTCTTGAGGCAGTAGCAAGTACCTCATCAGCTTTAGAGAATCCTGCTTTAAAACCTAAGTTTCCATACACGTCTCTCAATTTATTATTATTGATAATAATCAATGAATCCACACTCTTGCGGAATTTTTCTATTCCTTTTTGCGCTTGCTGATTACGCACTTTTCCTTCAAACTGGAAAGGAGTTGTGACGATACCGACAGTAAGAATGTCCATATCGCGCGCTATTTGTGCGATTACTGGAGCAGCTCCTGTTCCAGTTCCTCCACCCATTCCAGCGGTAATGAATACCATTTTAGTATTAGAATCTAAGAGTGCCCTAACATCTTCTATACTTTCTTGTGCTGCTCGTTCCCCCACTTCAGGATTTGCCCCAGCTCCTAAGCCTTCGGTTAAAGTCACTCCTAATTGTATTTTATTAGGCACAGGGCTGTTTTCAAGGGCTTGTGAATCTGTATTGCAGATGACAAAGTCTACTCCTTTAATGCCCTGCTGGTACATGTGTTTGATGGCATTGCTACCACCACCACCTACTCCGATGACTTTGATTACGTTTGATTTGTTTTTAGGCAAATCAAAGGCGATGCTGTTAAATTCTTCACTCATAATATGGCTACTTTATGGTTTAAGCTTTGTGGTCGTTTCACCACGATATTCCTAATTATCTGTTGCAAGCGAGCAATCTTAACTGCATTACTCTGCTTTATCTAGAAAGTCTTTAAACCTAGTTGCCCAAGCGTCAAAAATTCCTTTCTTTTTTACTTCATCCGAAATAGTTGAAGATTCTTCGTCTGTTTCTTCTCCTTCTTCTGTTGATTGCTCTAGAACTGTTTCTTCTTCTACTGCTTCTTCTTCATCTTCTTCAAATTGTCCTTCTAGACCTTTCATTACCAATCCTACTGCTGTTGCAAATAATGGGCTGGTACTTTCTGTATCGCTATCACCAGCGAGATGCTCATTGGGATATCCTATTCTGCTAGGCATTCCTGTCACATACTCTGCTAATTGTTTGATATGCTTTAATTGGCTTCCTCCACCTGTTAACACTACTCCTGCGATCAATTGCTTTTTAGGCTCATCATGCCCGTAGTTTTTAATCTCTACAAAAACCGTTTCTAATATCTCAATAACACGAGCGTGAATGATTTTACTCAAGTTTTTAAGTGTGATCTCCTTAGGCTCACGACCTCTTAATCCAGGAATAGAGACTATTTCATTTTCTTTATTCTCACCAGGCCACGCACTACCAAATTTTGTTTTGAGCAGCTCTGCTTGTTTTTCTATGATCGAGCAACCTTCCTTAATGTCCTGAGTAATGATGTTACCACCTTGAGGAATTACAGCCGTATGGCGTATGATCCCATCTTTAAAAATGGCAAGATCTGTAGTTCCACCACCTATATCGATTAAAGCAACTCCAGCTTCTTTTTCTTCTTGACTCAAGACTGCATCTGCACTTGCAAGTGGTTCTAGGGTTATTCTCTTTAATTCAAGATCGGCACTTTTTACACATCTATAAATATTGCGTATAGAGGCTACCTGACCGACTACAACATGAAAATTTGCTTCTAAACGACCACCGTACATTCCTACAGGTTCCTTCACGTCGGACTGTCCATCAATTTTATATTCTTGAGGAAGCACATGAATAATTTCTTCTCCAGGAAGCATGACTAGTTTAAACACCTGATTGCAAAGGTTTGCAATGTCATCTTGATCAATAACGACTTCACTGTCTGCTCTAGTGATGTAATCACTGTGTTGCAAACTGCGTATATGCTGTCCTGCAATTCCTACGGTCACATCTTTTATTTTAATCCCACTTACCGCTTCTGCTTGGCTTACCGCTTGTTGTATGGAATTAATGGTTTGAGTAATGTTATTTACCACCCCGCGATGTACACCCAAACTTTTTGATCTCCCTACCCCTAGAATCTCAAGTTTGCCGTATTCATTCTTACGACCGATCATAGCTACAATCTTAGTTGTACCTATATCCAGTCCTACTGCATATTCTTGTTGTTCCATTTTCCTACTTTTTTATTACTACTACTTGGTTGTCAAATCGCAAGTCTATTGATTTGATCTCGCTCAATCCGTTATCCTTTTGCATCTTTGCAAGAAAGGCTTTGTAATTCATCATCTTATGATCGAGCTTTTCTACTTTTCCTAACTTCACTTTAAAATCAAAAGCTCTTACCGATAAGGTCACCTCATCTATTTTATCAAATACTACTTGAGTAAAAGATGCTTTTAACAACTCATCCTCTTTAATAAAATTGATCAAATCAAAGGTCTTATCCTGTACGTTCTCCCGGTACCCATATATCAAAGGAACATTTGCTGTATGCTCTTTTGATAGTGGCATGATTAAATTATCCTGGTCGAGATAAGCATTTGTTTTTCCCATGATCCTTGCAATAGGCTTTCTAGGTTGCACAACAACTTTAAGCCATCCATCAAGAGAAACAGAAACCTCTGCATCTCTGATCATTGCATTTTGAACAAGTCGTAATTCAGTCTTATTCAAATCTAGATTTTCTATGTTCAGGTTCTTAAGAGAATCATTATTTTGTATCAACAATTTATTAACGTTCTTTTCTGAAATCAAAGGATCGCTATAGTCTGTAAATGTGATGCTTATGGATTTTAATTTTCTGGTACTATATCTGCTTGATGCAAAAGCATAAAGGCTTATTACCAATAAGATAACCAGCACCAACCTAATAATGTTCTTTAGTTTATGCATGGCCCCATTTTTTAGTGAGTTGATTTATTTCTACACTTATATCACCAGCACCTAACATCAAGACAACTCGTATGTCCATTTCCTCGATAAATTCTTCGAGATCTTTCTTCTCTACTAGCCTAACTACTTCTGGTGCATTTTCTAACGAATTGATTTTTTGACACAACAGTTCTGAATGAATTCCTTCAATAGGAAGTTCTCTTGCTGGATAAATATCTAACAAGCCCACTTTGTCGAACTGACTTAAAGCTTGCGCAAATTCGTCCATAAAATCCCGCGTCCTAGAGAATAAATGCGGTTGAAACACGACTAACTTCTTCTCTTCTGGATACATTTCTGAAACGGCTTGAAACACTGCATTGATCTCTGTAGGATGATGAGCATAGTCGTCTATCAATACTCGTTTGTCCGTATCAATGCGGTACGTAAACCTGCGCTCTACTCCAGGGAAAGAGGCTAAAGCCAATTGGATTTTTCCAGCATCTGCTCCGTATTCTAAAGCTACCGCCATAGCCATTAGTGCATTACTCAGGTTGTGCCTGCCGGGTAACTTTAAAAAGCATTTTTCTAGAACACCTTGAGGAGTTTTAAAATCAAAATGGTACGCACCGTCTATGATCACTTCGTTAAGCGCTAGGTACACTCCAGAGTCAAGTCCAACTTGGAGCCCTTTTACATCTAGTTGTTCATTGATCAACAAAGTTTTACCTTTCAGTAGAGCTGCAAAATCATGAAAGGTCTTTTCAAAGGTCGCTGCATCTCCATAAATATCCAGATGATCTGCATCCATGGATGTAATTCCCGCAATATCTGGATCCAATTGCATGAAGGAACGGTCAAATTCGTCTGCTTCAACGACCATAACATCTGTTCCAGAACAAATATAATTAGTGTGGTATTCTTCTAAAATCCCACCTAAGAAGGCTGTTATCTTGACATCGCTTTTGTAAAGTAAATGAGCCAGTATAGCACTTGTAGTTGTTTTTCCATGAGTTCCAGCAATGGCTAGACAAGTCATCGTTCTAGAAATCTGACCTAGGAGTTGTGCACGTTTGATGGTGGTGACTCCGCTTTCGCGAAAGCGGACTAATTCTCCAAAACCAACTGGCACAGCAGGAGTGTAAACAACTTGTGCCGTTTTTGAGTTTTTGAATGCCTCAGGAATCATTTCAAAATGGTCTGCATAATGAATAGCGATTCCCTCTGCCTCTAATTTTTCAGTCAAAGAAGTAGCAACGCGATCGTAACCGGCTACTTTTTTCCCTTGTTCATTTAGGTAACGAGCCAGCGCACTCATCCCAATTCCACCTATCCCGATGAAATAAAAATGTGATATGTGTTCTAACTCTTTCATTGGAGTAATTGCTCTAATTCGTTAACAATAGATTTTGTAGCGTCTGGAAGCGCAAGTTTTTTTATGTTTTCAGAAAGTTTTTTCTGTAATTCTAGATCAGCATACAACCCCTTCCAAAGTGTTGTGAAATTCTGATCAAGATCTTCTTCTTTAATCATTAATGCAGCATCTTTCTCAATTATTGCTTGTGCGTTTTTAGTCTGATGATCTTCTGCCACATGTGGTGACGGAATGAAAATCACTGGTTTTCCGACTATACAAAGCTCTGAAATAGAACCAGCTCCAGCACGCGAGATGATAAAATCTGCTGCTGCGTAGGCGAGATCCATTCTATCTAAAAAGGCGTGAACGTGAACGCTTTCTTGGTTTTTATTTTTGTATTCTTCGTAATAAAATTTACCGCATTGCCAAATGATTTGCACCTCTTCTTTCAATGCGTGCAATTGACTTTCAATCAATTGATTCACTCTTCTTGCTCCAAGGCTTCCTCCCAGCACCAATAAGGTTTTTTTATGAGCATCTAATTGAAAGTGAGCTATTGCTTCTTCTCTTAAATGAGAACTATCGAGCAGATCCTGACGTACCGGATTACCGGTTAAAACGAGCTTATCTTTAGGGAAAAACCGCTCGAGGCCATTACTGGCTACACAAATTTTATGGACTCTTTTACTCAGTAATTTATTAGTGATTCCTGGATAGGAATTTTGTTCTTGAATAAGCGTTGGGATTCCCATTTTATGAGCCATAAAAAGAAGTGGTCCACTAGCAAACCCTCCAGTCCCTACGGCAATATCTGGTTGGAATTTATCAATGATTTTGCGTGCGTCATAAAGACTCTTGATCACTTTAAATGGAAAAGCCAGATTTTTAAGAGAAAGACTTCTTTGAATACCACTGATCCATAGGCCTTTGATTTGATAACCTGCGGCAGGTACTTTTTCCATCTCCATGCGATCCTTTGCTCCCACAAATAGTATCTCACAGTCTGCCCATCTTCTCTTGCATTCATTTGCAATAGAAATCGCTGGGTAGATATGTCCACCTGTTCCTCCACCTGATATGATTATTTTATATGGCTTCACTGAGTACATCTAAGGGGTTCATTTCTTCTTCTTTTACTTTTTCTTGAGCAATAGTCTCTTCTCGTTTTGCACTGACACTCAACACGATTCCTATGGCCATACAAGTCATTAATATAGAAGTACCACCACTACTTATCAATGGTAAGGTCTGCCCAGTAACGGGAATTAAATTAACCGCTACAGCCATATTTGTCAATGCCTGAAAAACAATAGGAAAACCAACACCTATGACCAGTAACTGCCCAAAAATCGAGCTGGCCTTTGTAGAAATGATGATCAACCTAAATAGAAAAAACAGGTACAAGGCAAGTATAAAAAGACCTCCTATAATTCCGAATTCCTCTAGTATAATCGCATAAATAAAATCACTTGCTGATTGCGGTAATACGTGTTTTGTCGCACTTTTTCCTGGACCTACTCCAGCGATGTAACCATTTGCTATGGCTGTTTTAGCTCGTTCTACTTGATAGTTGGAATCTGCGTCTCCTTCTCCTCCAAATGTGGCAATACGAGATACCCAAGTATCCACTCGGTTGGGGAAGACTCCAGGAAAAGCCTTTGCTGTAAGAATAAATAAACTCAACGCCACAAAACCAATTCCTATAATACCTAGTAAATATTTTATAGGGTAACCACCCACAAAACAAGTCATCAATATCATGGTGAAAATGAGCAATGCTGTGGATAAATTAAAAGGTGCAATGAGTACCAATATGATTCCTACTGGCACCCATAATGGTAAAATAGACTGCTTAAAAGTGACCACTTTATCTTTAATAGACGCTAGATATTTTGCCACGTACGCCATCAATACCACAAAGGCAAAGGTGCTGGTTTGAAACTTCATTCCTATTACAGGAACAGTCATCCACCTGCTCGCACTGGCACCACCCATAATTGTACCTTGCATTGCAGTGTAAATGAGCAACAGAATTACTACCGGAAGCAGTAAAACGCTCAAGCCTCTAAAATATCGGTAAGGGATCTTATGTACCGAATATAAAATTCCCAGTCCTATAACTACATGTCCAAAGTGCTTTACCAGATACTTTGTGGTATTACCAGTTCCAGTTCCTATATAGGCGAGATTTGCACTTGCGCTGTACACAGGAAGGAAGGAAAACACCAGTAAAATAATTACCAGCGCCCATAAAAAGGAATCTCCAGATATGTAGCTTCTAATTTTCAATTTACAATCCTCTTACTGCGTTTTTAAATTGGCGTCCACGGTCTTCATAGTTCTTAAAAAGATCAAAACTGGCACATGCCGGACTTAACAAGACCGTATCACCTGCTTGAGCGAGCTTATACGCTACTCTTACGGCATCTTCCATGTTACTAGTTTCTACCATTTGCTCTACACAATTTCCAAAAGCCTCTACGATCTTAGAATTATCCTCTCCGAGACATACTATAGCTTTAACCTTGCGATTTACCAGACTGTATAAATCAGAGTAATCGTTTCCTTTATCCACACCTCCGACAATCCATACGGTAGGTTGCTCCATGCTGTCCAGCGCATAATAAGTTGCATTTATATTAGTTGCTTTTGAATCGTTGATGTATTGAACTTTATTAATTTTTAATACATTTTCTAGACGGTGTTCCACTCCTTCAAAAGAAGTAAGACTTTGTCTGATGGTCTCCTTTCTTATTTGCAGAAGTTTTGAAGCGGTAGAAGCAGCCATTGCGTTTGCAGTGTTGTGCTTTCCTTTAATTGACAATTGCTCTATAGGCATAGTAAATAATGAGTTATGGGTGTTAATATGAATCTGATGGTTATGTAAATAAGCTCCTGTTTCTAGTTTCCTTTCCATAGAAAAAGGAATGAGCTGTGCTTTTATATCTAATTGTTTTATGGAGTCGGTAATGGCTTTATCGTCTGCATTATAAATGAGGTAATCGTTCTCATCTTGATTCATCGCGATACGCATTTTACTGGCTACGTAATTCTCAAATTTGTAATCGTATCGATCCAAATGATCTGGAGTGATATTTAAAATAATGGCTATATGCGGTTTAAACGTATTGATGCCGTCCAATTGAAAACTGCTTACTTCTAACAATCTGTTTGCCGATTTACCTTCCGACACTTGTTGTGCAAAACTCTCCCCAATGTTTCCGCCGGTGGTGTGATCGAGTTGGGCCACGTTAAGGATGTGATCCATTAAACTAGTTACCGTTGTTTTTCCGTTAGAGCCTGTTATCGCGATAATGCATTCATCGGTGAAACGAGCGGCAAATTCAATTTCTGATACCACCTCAATCCCTTTGGCTTTAATCGCTACAATCAATGGCGCGTTATCTGGAATCCCTGGGCTTTTTACTACTAAGGAAGCATTGAGAATTTTCTCCATCGTATGACCTCCTGATTCATAGGAAATAGCTTGTTCTTGTAAGGCTTTCGCGAAAGCGGGAACTAAAACACCTGCATCACTTAAAAAAACATCATAGCCTTTTTGAACCCCTAACACAGCTGCGCCCATGCCACTAATCCCTCCTCCGAGGACGACAAGACGTTGATTGCTATTATATGGATGCGACAGACTCATTAACGTACTTTTAGGGTTACAATACTGATAATGGCGAGCAATATTCCCACGATCCAAAACCGTACAACGATCTTGCTTTCATGAATACCTCGTTTTTGATAATGATGGTGTAATGGAGACATGAGAAAAATTCTTCTTCCTTCTCCATGTTTATTTTTAGTGTATTTGAACCAACTTACCTGCATCACTACAGAAAGGTTTTCCATTAAGAAAATACCGCAAAGAATAGGGATCAATAATTCCTTTCTAGTCGCAATGGCCAGCACGGCGATGATACCTCCGATAGTAAGACTTCCTGTATCCCCCATAAAAACTTGGGCTGGAAAGGTGTTATACCATAGAAAACCAACTAGTGCCCCGGCAAATGCGGTGACAAAAACCACCATCTCCCCAGAGTTAGGTATGTACATCACGTTGAGATAATTGGAGAAAATAATATTCCCAGAAATCCATGCAAATAATGCTAGAGTAATGACTACTATAACACTAGTTCCTGCGGCGAGCCCATCAATTCCATCAGTGAGGTTTGCACCGTTTGAAACAGCTGTTACGATGATAATTACGATAGGTATAAATACCAACCATGCCCAATTGGCTAGACTAGGGTCGATCCAATCAATCAAACTTGCATAATCAAACTCATTATCCTTTACAAAAGGGATGGTTGTTTTAGTAGACTTTTCTGCAGCACCAAATTCCACTGGAATATTTTGAGATACGAGTTCTTGTTTATTTGTAGTATTTACAATTTTTTCTTTAATCGTTATCCCATCGTGGAAAAACATGATAGAACCAATAATAGCGCCTAACCCCACCTGGCCTATCACCTTGAAAACACCTTTTAAACCACCTTTATCTTTTTTGAAAATCTTGATATAATCGTCCGTAAAACCTATCAATCCCATCCAGATCGTGGTGATGATCAACATGACTACGTAAATATTATCTATCTGACATAAAAGAAATGCTGGAATCAAGGTTGCCAAAATGATGATGATCCCGCCCATTGTAGGCGTGCCAGCTTTTTGCGCTTGTCCTTCCAGACCTAAGTCGCGTACGGTTTCCCCTACCTGCTGTTTTTGTAAAAAGTTAATGATGCGCTTACCATAAATAGTAGAAAAAGCTAGCGAAAGAACAAATGCAATAGCCGCTCTAAAGGTGATAAACCCAAAAAGCGATGCGCCCGGCATATTAAATTCTTCTTCTAGATATTTGAATAAATAGTATAGCATCTTATTTGTTGAGTTGGTTAAGAAACTCTGCGATTAATTCTCGATCATCAAAATCTGACCGCACACCGTGAATCTCTTGATAGGTTTCATGACCCTTACCAGCAATAAGGATAATATCATTTTTGTTTGCCATTTTTGCAGCGGCTTTTATAGCTTGCTTGCGATTTAAAATGGTAATTGTTTTTTTAAAGTCTTGTGGTTGTACACCGGCTTCCATATCATCAAGAATCTTCTGAGGATCTTCTGTACGCGGATTATCACTAGTGAAGATGACTTGATCGCTCAGCGCTGCTGCTATATGAGCCATTTTAGGCCTTTTGGTCACATCGCGATCTCCGCCACAACCTATAACTGTAATCACCTTTTCATTTTTAGTACGAATGGAATTGATCGTTTCCAGCACATTTTTAAGTGCGTCTGGAGTATGCGCATAATCCACTATAGCGGTAATTCTACTTTCTACCGTAGTGAAATATTGAAACCTTCCAGCGACTCCCTCTAACTGAGAAATCACCTCAAGCACTTCTATATCTTTCAATCCTAATTCTATCGCACAAGCATAAATAGCTAAAACATTGTAGGCATTGAACTGTCCAACCATCTTAGACCACACTTCATGCTCATTGATTTTCAACAACAAACCACCGAATTGATTTTCAACAATCTGCGCCCTGTAATCGGTATAGCTTTTTAAGGCATACCCTAATTTTCTAGCTTTGGTATTTTGAAGCATCACTGCTCCATTTTTATCGTCCAGATTAGTTAATGCAAAAGCCTTTTTAGGCAACTCATCAAAGAATCTTTTCTTAACATCTCTATATTCTGCAAAGCTGTTGTGGTAATCGAGATGGTCATGGGAAAGGTTGGTAAAAATTCCACCAGCAAATTCTAGCCCAGCAACACGTTCTTGTGCTATTCCATGACTACTCACCTCCATAAAACAATAATCTACTCCTACAGCAACCATGTCTGCAAGATGTCTATTGATGGTTAGTGGATCTGGTGTTGTATGCTTCGTAGAGACAACTTTCTCATCGATTAAAATCTCTACGGTAGAAATTAACCCCGTTTTAAAACCTGATTTTTTAAATAGTTGGTATAATAAAGACGTAGTAGTGGTTTTACCATTCGTGCCGGTAACGCCAACTAACTTTAAATCTCTTGAAGGATTTTGATAAAAGTTGGCCGCTATTAGTGCTAGTGCATTATGAGTATTTTTTACTTTTATATAGGTCACTTGCTCCTCTTGGTAATCAGGAAGCTCTTCCAGAATAATCGCTTTTGCTCCTAATGAAACGGCTTTTTCAATGTACTCGTGACCATCAACGACTGTACCTTTCAGCGCAACAAAAACACCTCCTTTTTGAATCGCTCTAGAATCAAATTGGATGTCATTGATCTGTACGTTTGTAGTGCCTATAACTACGTCCAGACTTACCTTATACAATATGTCTTTAAGAATCATCATAATAATGTGAGTGTTACTTTAACTGTAGAAGACAATTTTGTCCCTGCTTTTAAACTTTGAGAGCTTACTCTCCCAGAACCTCTAAGAACTACTTTAGCCCCTAGGTTTTCGACTATTGCAATGGCATCCATAGCCTCCATACCTATTAAATCGGGCATTTTACTAATACTTGTTTCCGCTTGTTGGTGTATGGTCTTTAGGTAATTGTCATGTGACTTTGCAATCCGTGCAGGTATGGATTTTTGTAGTTCTACCTCATCTAATAATGGGTTGTTAGCGTAGATTTTTTGAGCAATGGTTTTAAAAACTGGTCCAGCTACAATGTTACCGTAGTATCCTTTTTTAGTATTTGGCTTGTGTATGACTACTATACAACTGTACTTGGGCTTATCTGCTGGAAAGTACCCAGCAAAAGAAGCTATATAATTTCCTGGACTTTTCCAGTACTCTGCCTGACAGGTCCCTGTTTTACCTGCCATAGAGAAATTTTTACTGTAAAGATTATCTGCCGTTCCTCTTTTTACCACATTCTCCATCATCACTTTTACCTTATCGATGGTATTCTGAGAACAGATGGCAGGATTGATAATCTCTCTGTCAAATTGTTCTATCAATCGTTCCTTAGACTTCACTTCTCTAATAAGTCGAGGCTTCACCATTACACCATTATTAGCTACAGCATTGTAAAAGGTCAATGTTTGAAGTGGCGTTAATTGCACCCCATAACCGAATCCCATCCACGGCAAAGAAAGACCGCTCCAGTTAGCATCGTCTGGATGCGGAATCATAGGAACGCCTTCCCCTTTAATAGGAAGGTCTAATTTTTCATTTAGATTCATACTGTACAATCGATTCACATAATCATCTGGATGTGATTTATAATTGTTTTGAATCATTTGCACCAATGCTGTGTTTGAAGAAACCTCAAAGGCTTTTGCAACACTTATTTTTCCGTAACCACCGTATTTAGAATCTCGCACATTACGACCGTAATAGGAAATTTTCCCGCCTTGAGTATCAAAAACAGTACTGGTATCGACTACTTTATCTTCTAATGCAGCAATTACACTCATCAATTTAAAGGTAGAACCTGGTTCATGAGATTCCCAAACCGCATAGTTTCTCTTTTCAAAATATTTACCACTTTCTCCTCTACCTAAATTAGAGAGCGCTTTGATCTCTCCGGTAGCCACTTCCATAACCACCGCAGTACCGTGGTCTGCTTCAAAATACTCCAGCTGTTCTAATAAAGCATGATGAGCAACATCTTGCATGTTGACATCGATAGTGGTATACACATCATAACCATCATTAGGATCAATTTCATTCTCGCTTGAGATAGGCTTCCATTGATTCTTACCTATTTTTTGTTCTAAACGCACGCCATCACTACCTCTTAAATAGGGAGCAAAAGCACCTTCTAAACCTACAGGTGCACTGCCGTTGCGATCATAGCCTACAATACGCTCAGCCATTTTCCCCAACGGATGTTCCCGAACGATCCTTTTTTCTATAATAAGACCGCCCCGGTAAGGACCCTTTTCAAATAAAGGGAACTCTCTAATTTCTTTATAGTCTCCATAATTGAGGTTTTTTGCGATAAGCATATAGCGGTTGCGGTTGCTGTGTGCTTTTCTCAATTTTTGGAGGTAATAATCTTTAGACGTATTAAATTTATTTGATAATGCCTCTGCCAGAGCTGCTATGTTATCATTAAAATCTTGGGTGGATGGTGCCAAAGCATCAAAACGAATATCGTATTTACTGATAGAAGTCGCCAGCAACTGACCGTTAGCATCGTATAAATTCCCTCTTGTAGAAGGTATGGTGTCGTTTCTGAAAATGCGCTGCTCAGCTTTTGCTCTGTAAGCATCCCCATCAACAAATTGAATATTGATAATTTGAACAACAACCAATAGCGCAACAATAACAAACACGGCACCTACTAGGTACATTTTATTTAATATGTTTTTACTAGTTGTTGCCATCTTTGGTCTTTAAGATTATAATCTTCTGCGGCGGATTTTGAGCCGGAGCAATTCCTTTCTTTTTAATTTTTACAGCCACGGTAGATTCCATTTGCATGAACATCAACCTTCTTTCTAAATCGGTATACTCGCTATGCAGCTCAGTAACTTGTTCATTAAGAGCAGCTAGTTTGTGCACCTTTCTCTCGTAACTATGACCTGTGTAAATCATGACAATGGCTAGAAAAGCAGCAAACAGAATAAACCGCCAGTTTTTAAAAGCATCATCATTAGTTAAAAAACTACCTTTTAATATGTCATAGATTTTGGCAGCCATTTATTCTCTTTCTATTTTCTCTGCAATACGAAGCTTAGCACTTCTCGCGCGGTTATTTTCCTTAATCTCTTCTCTGGAAGGAATGATCATTTTACCTATTTTCTTAAAAGGCACACTGGACCTACCGAAAACATCTTTCTCTGGCTCTCCTTCAAAAAGCCCATTTCTCATAAACCTTTTTACTGGACGGTCTTCTAAAGAATGGTAAGAAATCACACTCAGCCTTCCACCTATTTTTAAAATATTTTCGGACTGTCTTAAAAAATCGTACAGCACTTCCATCTCTTTATTCACTTCAATACGTATGGCTTGAAAGACTTGAGCCAGCAGCTTGTGTTCTATACGTTCTGGAACTAAAGGAGCACAAATCGCCTTAAGGTCGGCAACGGTGGTGACTTCAGACTCTTGTCTTGCTGCTACAATGCGTTGTGCTAGCTTAAGCGCTATACGCAGTTCCCCATAAGACTTAAAAATTCTAACAAGATCTTCTTCACTGTATTGATTCAATACAATGACAGCATCTAGATCTTGATCTTGATTCATACGCATATCTAATCGCGCATCAAAGCGGGTAGAAAACCCTCGTGCTGCTTCATCAAACTGATGGGAACTCACACCTAAATCTGCCAAAATCCCGTCTACTTCTTTAATACCATAAAGTCTTAAAAAGCGCTTCATATAACCGAAATTCTGAGGAATCAACAGAAAGCGATCATCTTCAATCGCATTCTTTAGGGCGTCTATATCTTGATCAAAAGCAAAAAGCTTTCCTTCGGGGCCTAATCGAGCAAGTATCTCTCGAGAGTGTCCTCCACCGCCAAAAGTTACATCCACGTATACGCCAGATGGATCGATATTCAATCCATCTACAGATTCTTTTAAAAGAACTGGATTATGATAAGAGATCGGTTGTGTCATTTCCCATTACTTCTTCAGCGAGATCAGCAAAGTCATCTAGCGAGTCATCAATAGCCGCTTCATACCTTTCCTTATCCCAGATTTCTAATATATTTACCGCACTTGAAACGGTAACTTCTTTTGTGATTCCTGCAATGGTTATGAGGTCTCTGGGAATGAGCAATCGCCCATTTGCATCCACCTCAACAGTTTTAACTCCAGCGGTAAAACGACGTATGAAATCATTGTGCTTTCTATTGAATCGGTTTAAGCCGTTCAATTTTTCCATCATCTTATTCCACTCCACTAATGGGTACAACTCTAGGCAAGGCTGAAAAACGGCCCTTTTGATTACAAAACCTTCTTGCATGACAGGTGTCAACTGCTTCTTTAAAGCGGCTGGCATCATGAACCGCCCTTTGGCGTCGGTTTTACACTCGTATGTTCCTATAAAGTTGATCATTGGAAATAGCTGTTTTGCACTATTTAAATCAAAAATAGGGAAATTAATACCACTTTTTACCACAATTTACCACTTTGTTGATAAATGCAGCTGTTTCTGAATAACTACCCTAGTTATTAACAATTTAAGATGTCGTATAAAATCTTATAGAATTGTAGTAGTTCCGCTTTCGCGAAAGCGAAATAAAAATTAGTAGAATTGTTTTCAAAGAAACTTTTACTTTCCAAATAGCTAGTAGAAAACATTGTTTTTCCTATACCCAAAACCATTATATTTGCCACATAGAATCACCATATGACGCACGATCTTATCAAAGACGGTAAATTTGAATATTATACTACTGGAAAGGGTACCCCTATCATCATATTGCATGGTTTGATGGGTGGTCTAAGTAATTTCCAAGGTGTAATCGATTATTTCCCTCCTAAAGGATATCAAGTCGTCGTACCTACTTTACCCATGTACTCCACACCCTTGATTAAAACTAGCGTCGGGACCTTTGCAAAACACATCAATGCTTTTATCAATCATATGGGATGGGATGAAGTGATCTTATTAGGCAATTCTCTAGGTGGACATATAGGTCTTGTGACTACAAAGATGTTTCCTGAAAAAATAAAAGCGCTGGTCATCACTGGCAGTTCTGGACTTTATGAAAGTGCTATGGGAGATAGCTACCCCAAAAAGGGAGATTATGAATACATCAAAGCAAAAAGCCAAGATGTTTTTTATGATCCCGCTATCGCTACAAAAGAAATTGTGGATGAGGTTTTTGCAACGGTTAATGACCGTAATAAATTGCTCAAAACACTCGCCATTGCAAAGAGTGCTATACGCCACAATATGTCAAAGGATCTTCCTAATATGACAACGCCCATTTGCATTATCTGGGGAAAACAAGACGGAGTTACACCACCTAATGTCGCTGTAGAATTTCATGAAAAACTACCTAATAGTGACCTTTATTGGGTGGACAAATGTGGCCACGCCGCCATGATGGAACACCCAGATGAATTCAACGAGATTTTAAACAGCTGGCTGGAAAAAAGAGGACTTTAATTTAAATATTGACCTTATTTTACTTATTTCCTCTTAAAGAAATAGACCTACTTGTTATCCTCTAAATAGTATCTTTGTTATATGAATATTACGAGCGCAGAATTTATTATATCCAATCAAGACGTATCCAAGTGTCCTAATTCTGGTATTCCAGAATATGCATTTATAGGCAGGTCTAACGTAGGGAAGTCTTCATTGATCAATATGTTAGTGAATCAAAAAAGTCTTGCCAAAACATCTGGAAGACCCGGAAAAACGCAACTGATCAATCACTTCTTGATCAACAAAACATGGCATCTGGTCGATTTACCTGGTTATGGTTATGCCCGAGTTTCCAAATCTAGCAAAGCCAAATTTCAAAAATTTATCACGAAGTATTTTGAAAAACGCGAGCAGTTGGTATGCGGATTTGTGCTGGTAGACATAAGACATGATCCACAGCCTATAGATGTAGAATTTATGGAATGGCTAGGAGAAAGTGAAATACCTTTTAGCATTGTTTTTACTAAAGCAGATAAATTAAAACCCAAAGCATTAGAGCGCAATGTGGAGGCTTATAAAAAGTTTTTACTGGAAGGCATATGGGAAGAAATGCCTCCTTATTTTATCACCAGTGCTTCAAACAATCAAGGTAAAGAAGAATTGCTGAATTATATCCACGGGATTAATGAGACGCTCAAATAAGAATCAAAACCTTTTCCCTAAGCCTAAAGGCTAAGTTTCTCTAAAGAGGCTTAAATAAAAACTCCTTTCTATGGTTTCCTCCTTTTAGGGCAGGGGAAAGAAACTCCTGTTGAAATTGAAGACGAATAGTGAATAGTGAATAGTGAATTTAAAAAACCGGCCTATCATTCACCGTATTCCTGCGTATTTCTCTTAACATCCCTTCTATACCGTTTACTTTCATATCAAAAACGGTCTGCATATAGTTTCCTAATTTACCGGTAGGAAAACCTTGCCTTCTGAACCAAATGTAATAGGACTCTGGCACTTCACTTAAGAACTTACCTTTATGAGCGCCAAAAGGCATTCATTTTAACATATCTACA